>Ga0172367_10000164_pt1 | contig 101451 bp, 92 predicted proteins | sample Lak10m_FD_114542 | JGI IMG/M metagenome (GOLD analysis project Ga0172367, IMG submission 114542) | Freshwater microbial communities from Kabuno Bay, South-Kivu, Congo - kab_022012_10m | ecosystem: Environmental > Aquatic > Freshwater > Lake | place: Democratic Republic of the Congo: South-Kivu... | reverse complement strand
ATTCCTAAAAAAGCTTCCCTTCGAGTGCCATTATATTGAGATGAAAATTATAGGCTTTGATGTATGTTTTCCAAGTTCTTTTTCTCTGAGATCGTCCACTTGTCGTACAGATTCGTTTTGCTAGAGGTATTGATTTGGCCTGCAGCACCAACTTGGAACTTGTTCTGGGTCATCTGAGTAAGAGATGGAATCTGAGTAAATGTCGCATGTCCAGCACTGTTTCTTGCATGATTTATGGCATTCCAATAATGAATAAATTCCGTTAAGGCAGTAGCATCCTCTCCATCTGGACTCTTGCATGCGACACTTGGGCCGCCCTTAATTCCGCTGCTGTAGGATGTACCATTGTACTTTGCGTTCAACTCATAGGCGCTGTTGAGTCCAATAGCATAGTACCGAGTAACGCCAATTTCTGGTGAGTATCCAGTAGCTTTTAAACATTCGGTATAAGTTCCGGCTTCAACGGCAAAGGATGTCTCTGCTGAGTAGATCGCGCTTAGAGCTATTTTTGCCTCAGATTGACGAGTTTTTGATTGGAAGCGAGAATAATTAGGAATAGCAATGGAAGCCAAAATGCCGATGATCGCGACGACCACCATGAGTTCGACAAGCGTAAAACCAGCATTATTTAATAATGATTTGTTTTGATTCATCACCATCGCCCTCCTGTCAGCGATAGAAAAAATAAACTTTTCATTAATTATGGCATGTTTTTTTTGAAACCGTAAATAATAAAATAAATAAATTATTCTTGATAAAACTGTGAGAAATTTGACAGCAATTTTAATTTAACGATACGATGAGAGCGGTTTTTATCTTTTTTTTGCTAGGGAGGCTACGTGTTAGCAAAGATAGAAAGAGCTGCAAAAATAAACAAGAAGACTTTGATATTTTTTATTTTTTCAGCGGGCTTCATTGGTTTTTTGATGCTCTTCTTGAATTTGATGATCAGAGGGCTTGATGTTGCTTATGTCCTTCCTGAAGATGATAGTCAGCGCAAATGGGATCCTAAATTATTAAGAATGGTCTCTTTTGGTCATCTCCCTGCGGTATTGGATTGGCTTTGGGTTAAAGGCCTTTCAGAGCAGGCAATAGATCACGTTCCTCAAGGAGTTCATCCTGAGCTTTATTATCGCTTAGATCTGATCACAGATCTCGATTCTGCATTTTATATGGCTTATTTTGCTGGTGCCAATCTTTTGGCGGTGATTCGTAATGATGCTATGGGTGCTCGAGATCTTTTGATCAAGGCAAAGAAGTTTAGGGGTTCTGAACTTGATACATATCCTAAAAAATTTATACAGACGCAGTGGAAAGATCCTTGGAAGATCTCTTTGCTTCTTGGTTATGTTTATTTAATGGAGCTCAATGACATGCCAAATGCTTCGATTGAGTTTCAAGAAGCATCACAGTATCCGCAGGCGCCACCTTATTTGACTCGTTTGTCAAAGCGGCTCCAAGCCTCTGGAGGGCAATACGAGGTTGGGCTGAAGCTTTTGGAGTTTTTAGCGAGGTCAACCGAAGATGAACGAGTTTTAGAACGTTTAGAACGACAACACCATTCACTTCAGATTGCTCAATTTATTTTTCATCTCAATGAACAATTCAAAGAGTATCTTAAAGCTCAGAATCGCTTGCAAGGTGGTTTGAGTGATTGGGAACTTTTTGTAGAGAAAGAAAAGATTTCTTTGAGGGATCCGTGGGGAGGCGATCTTCGTTTCAATTTAAGCGGAGGCGTGACGACCTCTACCCCTTACGAGAAGGTTTTTGGTTTAGACTAGAGAGCTTCGAGAGGATTTATGACAAAAAATGCGCTTGAGATCTGTGATGTTTACCAGGCATTTCGTACAGGTTTTTGGATGAAGCCTTCGTTAGTGCTTCATGGTTTGGGTTTTTCAGTTCCTGAGAAGACGATTTTTGGATTTTTGGGGGCCAATGGCGCAGGCAAGACCACGCTGATTCATTTGATTGTTGGTTTAAAGCGCCCGGTGCGGGGGAGTGTGTCTGTTTTTGGTTTAGACGCCAGAAGTCCTGAAGCTCGTGCTCAGATTGGATATCTTCCGGAACGTCCTTATTTTCATGAACATCTGACCGGTGAGGGATTGCTGAGGTATTTTGGTTCGCTTTCAGGGATGTCGCGTAGTCAAATTGAGTCACGTATTCCTCAAGTTCTTGCAAATGTAGGTATGTCCGATGCTCGTCACAAAGAGCTGAAAAATTATTCTAAAGGTATGTTGCAAAGAATTGGAATTGCTCAGGCACTTTTGCATGACCCTAAGCTTTTAGTATTGGATGAGCCGATGAGTGGTTTGGATCCAGTGGGTCGCAAAGAAATGCGAGAGTTAATCCTTGAGCTTGCGTCAGAAGGGAGAACTATTTTTTTTAGTTCTCATGTGATCCCGGATGTTGAGGCGATCTGTGATCAAGTGGTGGTTATTCAAAAAGGTAAATTGATTGGCAGTGGTCCTGTTCATCAGTTTTTGAATCAGGATATGGGTGCTCAAACCGAGATTGGGTTTGTGGGGTTGAATCGGCAACAGATCGATACGATCCCTGAGTTTTTAAGTTGTCGAGAGGCTCCGGATGTTTGTCGAGCCTTAGTTTCAGGTCAGCAGGCGGTTCATCAAGCAGTGGTGCGGCTTTTGGAACTCAAGGCTACTATTGTTTGGGTCACACCGATTCGACCATCATTAGAAAATCTCTTTTTTAAGGATCAGACAGGTGAACAAAAAAATGTCTAATGCAAGGGTATCATCCTTACGAGCGGTGGCAGCCATCGGTAAAGTGACTTTTTTAGAAATTATTCGAGAAAAAGTTCTTTATAATGTCTTAGTGGTGGCTTTTTTAATTTTTGGGCTTGGGATATTGGCTTCAAAATGTACCTTTGTGGCGCCCGGACGAGTAGTTCTTGATTTTGGTTATTCAGCACTTAATGTTTCTTGTCTTCTTTTGGCTATTTTGATGGGGTCAGGGTTATTAGGAAAAGAATTTGATCGGAGAACGGCCTTTGTCGCGCTTTCTCATCCGATTTCTACCCTTCATTTTGTTTTTGGAAAGTTCTGGGGATTAATTCAAATTCTCTTGGTTAATTGGAGTTTATTGGTGGGTGTGTATGTTTTTCTGTTAGCAGGACAGAGTGAGACCTTTGGATGGTCGAGCTTGAGTCTCACCTTTTTATCGGCACTTTGGCTTGCCTTGGTTCAAAGTATTGTGATCGGTGGGATTGCGATCTTTTTTTCGTCTTTTTCTACGACCTCTCTTGCAGTGATTTTTTCTGTAGGTCTCTATTTAGTAGGAATCAATAACTCCGAGCTCAGGCTTCTTGCGACACGAGTGGAGTCTCAGGTTGGCAAGGTGTTTTTGAACTCAATCTCAACTTCACTCCCAAATTTTGAATATTTTAATCTTGGGATCAAACTCACCTATGATTTGCCAATCTCGCTTCAGTTTGTCTTGATGAGTACAGCCTATGGTTTTGTGATTGCGACTCTCTGCTTACTGCTTTCAGGGGTTTTGGTTACTTCTAAAACGCGATAAATTTAGGGCTTGATTTAAAATCTTCATATAGTACTTTTTTGATCGTGTTTTATAAAAAAGAGTGTGAGTAAAAATCTATGGCTCCTATTTACGAATCCGATGTAGCCGAAAAGCGATGGTCGGAGTCCGAGTGGAATCACTACGAATTTTGGGAAAGAGTCGAGAAGCGACTGAAGCGCAATAAGCGGCTTTGGATTGCTGCATGTCTCATGATGTTTTTAGGGATTTCGTCCATCCCGGTAGTGATAGACCAGCGACCCAGATGGGGTTCTGTAGCGATGTCGCGTTATCTTGCTCAAGAGATCAACCGCATGAAGCGCGAAACAAGTTTAGAGCATGCAGCTTTTAGGATTCGTTTTCTCGGTAATGGCAGTTTGGATTATGTGGTAGAGAAAAGCGAGAGTTGTCAGTCTCCATCAGGTTTAAAGGTACGCGAAAGATCGCTTTTGTCGAAGACAATCTCAAGTGCCAATCAGGCTGCTCCTGCTTTTGTTTTATTGAGCCCAGAAGACGGTCAGTCGGCAGGTATTCCAGGGTTGGTAAGTGAGTTTTGTTACGATCCGTTGCAGGGGAGTTACCCTTTTATTTTAGGGAAGTCGCAGATCGGATTTGGAATTGCGCCAGCCAATGATTTATCCGCTGGGCGTTTTGATCGACTCTCGGTGCTTTTGGCTTCAGGTTCTTCGGCTGAGCTATCTTTTGATTAACTAAAATGAGGCATTCATGAATCTGTTTTTACCTGCGTGGTTCACGCATGCAATGAGCTTGAGTTTTGGCTTGGTGGTGGGCAGTTTTGTGAATGTGGTTGTGGCTCGGTTGCCGCAAGGGCTCTCCGTGACAAAACCCAGAAGTCGCTGCCCATCTTGTGAAAAAGGGATCGCTTGGTACGATAATATTCCTGTTTTGAGTTACCTTTACCTGCGCGGAAAATGTCGACATTGTAAAAAATCCATCTCTTTGCGTTACCCGCTCATCGAATTGATGACCGCAGTTGTGTTTCTTGCAGCCGAAGTTCGATATGGCTGGTCTCCATTATTGTGGATTCGAGATTGGCCTTGGATTGCTATTTTGATGGCAATCACGTTTATCGATCTCGAGCATCGCTTGATCCCTGATGTGCTTAGCTTAGGGGGGTTAGCTTTAGGATTATTGACTTGTTGGATCGGGTCTTCGCAGTTAGAGCCTTTGGGCTGGTTTTCTTCGATCACAGGAGCTTTGCTTGGCTTTTCAATTTTTTATCTTCTAGCTTGGAGTTACCAAAAATTTTCCGGACGTTCAGGCTTGGGTGGTGGTGACATTAAGCTCTTGGCGATGTTGGGTGCTTTTTTAGGACCTATGGCCGTGTTGACCACGATTCTGATTAGCTCAGTTCTAGGCAGTGTGGTTGGAATCAGTTGGGCTTGGATCGAAAAAACGATGCAAAGAAAACCTGGGGCTGAGCAAGATCTGATGAAAGCTTCGATTCCCTACGGGCCTTTTCTTGTGATTGGCGCTTTATATTCTTATTTTTTTAGGGGCTAAAGAGTGCCTATTGCACTTGTCGGAAGTTGAACTCTCATCCGCAGCTATCACGCGGCTGGCTTAATCTCGACCTTGTACTTGAGCCCAGCCGCCTGCAAGCTCTCCTCGATCGACAGTCGCACCAAGAGTTCCGGAGGCACCTTGATGGCCTTGGCGATCTGCTCGGCCTTCTCAGGGCTCACGCTCTTGCGTCCCTTCTCGATGTCGCAAAGGTTGCTGATGGAGAGGCCGACGCGCTTGCCGAACTCTTTGAGGCTCATCTCCTCGGTGGTCCGCCAGGCATGCAGGAACTCGCCCACCGTGAGTTTGCCCAGCCTCTTCTCCAGATCCTTCAGCCCAAACATCTTACTCTTGTCAGTACTCATGCTTGTTTACCTCTAAAACTTCGATCAACTCGACTAAGGCGACCCAGATCCTAAACTTGCGGACGATAATGTCGGGGATGCGGTCCAGTTGCTTATCTACGGGCTTACCCCAGGTGACTTGGTCATTTATAAAAATATTACTGCTTATAGCAGTAATGCACAAGTAAAATCTTGACCTGGTTGGTTGATCGAGTCGACCTCAAGCACAGGCTAGGGATCTAGTTTGTAAGTGCTATCAATATTTGACATTATTATTACAAAGATTGATACTACTTAGTATAAATATGCCCCACCAACGTACCCGTCACGCCTTAACTATGCTTAAGAAATTTCAATCGTTTTGGCCGGTTGTTGGTGTTCTAGGCTTGAGACAAGTAGGAAAAATCACTTTATTTCGAGATTTGCTCGAGATTCGTAACTTTGTAAGCTTGGATGACGAAGAAGTGCGTGAGGAGGCAAGTCGTTCGGCCAAAAATTTTATCAGCCGGCTGGAACCCCCAGTGGTGATCGATGAGGCTCAGAAAGTGGGTGCACTTTTTGATGCGATTAAGTTGAAGGTTGATCAGAAGCGAAAACCAGGCAGTTATTTTCTTACAGGTTCTTCTACATTCTCAGCAAAGATTGGAATTCGTGAGTCTCTGACAGGTCGCATCGGCATTCTGCATTTACATCCTTTTACGCTGGCCGAGACGTTTCAGGCTGAGCTTGCTGAGGATCGTATTTGTTTTCCGAATCAGATCAAGCCTCGTTTCAGCTTGGAGCAGGTTCTGCGCGCACTGCCGATCGGCGGATTGCCGGTTCCTCTTTTTACGCGAGATGTAGAACAAAGAGCGCTTTATTTTCAAAATTGGCTCGATACCACCTTGATGAGAGACGTAGCTCGTGCTTACGGACGTGGGTATGATCCAGACTTATCTTATTCGATCCTTCGCCAAATGGCTCAAGCCTTGAAAGAAGGTGAGCTACCCTCTCTCGATCATTTTAAACAAAATTCGCGTATTTTACGTAGATATCTCACAGCATTTCAAGATGTCTTTTTGATTCGAAAGATTCCTTGTCATGAGGCTGGGGTCGGAGGGGATCGTTGGCTTTTTACCGACTCTGGTATAGCGCGCACTTTGATGGGCACCGAATACGGTCCTGAGGCGCTTTTGTCTTTAGCTCGGTGCTTTCTTTTAAATGAATGGATTGCTTTGCATGAGTACTGCGGAAAACCACTGAGACCTCTCTATTACAAGAGCGCCAGAGGAACTCCGGTAGATCTAGTTACAGATCAATGCGCAATTAAAATTACGTGTGAAGCGAAAGCCTCGTTAGCTTATGAAGAGCGCGCTCTTGCTGGAGCAATGAAGAAACTCAGGCTCAAACAAGGGTATCTTGTTGCACCAGTAGAAAATCCTTCTTTTCATAAGGCGGGTGAAAAATCTGGAATTAGCCTCGTTTCCTGGGGAACTTGGAGCTGAACTAGGTAAAATATTTCGAGTCAATGGATTGACTGCAGAGTTTTTGTTTTTTTGGATAAAGCTTTTCTTTGATTAATTTTAATTCAACACGTAGAATTGAAATTATAATTATATGAATAGCTCTAGTTTTATATCAAATATATCAGACGCATTAGAACCCTTGTTTTCGGTAGGCGGTGGAACAGCCGTAGGTCTGAGTATTGGTACATCATCGATTAAGATCGTCGAGCTAAAAAAATCAGGCAAAACATGGAAACTGCTTCATTTTGGATTGGTTCAACTGCCTGAAGACGCAATTGTCAATCGAGAGATTGTCAATCAGGTGGCTGTGATCGAGAGCATCAAAACGCTTACGCATCAGCTGCGACTTAAATCAAAAACAGTTTGTACCGGGATTTCTGGTAGTTCACTCATTCTCAAAAAAATGAATGTCGGTGCTCCTAATTTACGTGAACTTCAAGAGCAAGTGTTTTGGGAAGCTGAACAGTATATTCCATTCGATATTTCTGAAGTTGTGATGGATTATCAATTAATTTCTAGAACAAAAGATAAACAGGCTGAAGTCGTCCTTGTGGCGGTTAAAAAAGATGTGCTCGAAAATTATATGGAGTCTATCAAGCAGTCGGGACTTAAAGCAAAAATTGTAGATGTGGATTTCTTTGCATTACAGAACGTTTTTGAAGCTAATTATCCCTCTCATCCTTCTGAAGCCACAGCTTTAGTGGATATTGGTGCAAGTTCTACCAAGATTGTTATTGTTCAAGGAGGAGTCCCTATTTTTACTAAGGACTCTGCCTTCGGTGGCAATAATGTGACTGCTGAAATTCAAAGAAATTTAAATTTATCTTATGCCGATGCTGAGGTTCTTAAAACGGGCGCTCAGGGGGTTGCCATGCCTCAAGAAGTCAGTGAACTGATGCAAATTATGGCAGAGAATTTGGCTCTCGAAATTAAAAAATCCATGGATTTGTATTACGCTTCTTCGTCAGGGGCTCCTGTTACCTCTGTGCTCATTGCAGGTGGATCTGCTAAAATTCCAGATTTTTCAAAAATTGTCGAAGAAGCATTGGGAATTCCTGCTCAGATCTTTAATCCATTTATATCAATTTCTTATGACCCGGCAGTCTTTACACAAGAGTATGTGAACGCCATAGCACCGCTTGCAGTGGTCCCTATTGGATTGGCATTAAGGGCGGGGGTCAAATGATTCGGATTAATCTCGCTTCAAAAAAGCAGTCATCGAGCGTGAGTGCTGCAGCTCGTAAAGAGTTATTTTCTCAGTTTTTTAAGGGCAAGCAAATTGATCTCCATGCTTTTCAAGGTCTATTAGATCAGCTCAATGATCCAAGTATGCGAGCTCCGCTTGTCAAATTGGCGGGCTATTTGATCATGGGAGCTATGGCTTGGTATGGCGAGTCTTATTATAAGGATATGCAAATTCAGGAACTTGACGTGTTGATTAACGAGCAAAATACTGAAAAAGAAAACTTAAGTAATCGCATTGAGGCGATGAAAAAAGATCAAGAAGAAAAAAAGAGACTTGAGGTAGATGAGCTTCTCTTTAAAACCAAGATTGAAGCGATCGAAAGTTTGGTAGTAAAAAGAGCCGAGATGATGAAGGTCTTAGTGAGTTTTTCTGAGCTTATTCCAAATGATGTTTGGCTATCTGATTTTCAGATGAGAGATTCTGTCATTACTATTCGTGGGTTTGGAACAAAGTTCGAACAAATTTCTGATTTTGTTCAAAATCTAGGGCGAAGCGATGTTTTTGCAGATGTGACCTTAAAAAGTACCGAAGTTTCAAAGGTCGAGTTATTAAATGGCGAAGGTGTGCCATCTTTCGAACTTTCCTTGAAACGGAAAGAACGGTAAGGGGGGCGCGCTTGAACCCAGATAAAATACCCTTTAAATTATTGCTATTTTTGCTGTGTGGTTATCTTGCATTCGATTATTATCAGTTTAAGAATGAAGAAACTTCCGATTTTAATTTAAAGAAAGGTGAGCTTGCCTCTGCGCAGCTTGAAGTAGGAAAACTCAAAAAAAAGCTAAGTGAATTAGAGGAGTTTCGGAAAACGGTCGAAGCAAAAAGGCAAAAAGTCAGGCAACTCAGTGCAGAGCTTGAAAAGTCTAAAGGCAAGCTAGGTGAATATGCAGATGTGGCTGGGGTGATGAAAGCAGTGATATCACAAGCGCAGAAATCTGGGCTCACGGTCATGGGGCTTAAGCCGGCTGAGGCGACTAAGTTCGAGTATGTAGTTCAACAAGGTTTTGAGATGACCTTTACTGGTGTGTATGTGCGAGTTCTCGTCTTTATGGACCGTTTGACAAAGTTAAAAAGAATATTAAATGTAGAGAGCTATACCCTCAAGCCGAGCACTAAACAGGATCAAAAGTTCGTTGAATTAGACGGGATTTTTAAGATCAATGCTTATCATTATTTGAGAAGCAAAGTAGATGAACTTAGTAAACCTCCTGCGGGAGGCTCTCAATGAGATCTCCTATCTTTTATTTTTTAGTATTTTGTTTTTTGATGGTTGGGTCCGTCTATGCTGCTGATAGTGATCAGGCTGTGGGTGGAGTTACGGCACAAGCATCGATCGCAGAAGCTGCACCTAGTCCTGTGCCCAGTATGCCTTTACCTTCTCAAGAGGGACCTCAAGTCGAGAGTGAGATGGATACTGATAGCTCCACTGACGGTTTTTATGTGAATCTTCGTGATCCTTTTAAAAGGCCGGCAACATTAGTTATTCAACAAAAAGAAACGAAGGTTTTGGCTAAAACCTTTTTAGAATCATTTCAGCTTTCAGAGATCAAAGTGGTTGGGATTTTTACGTGGCCCAATAATGCGCGAGCCATGGTGCTTGATCCTCAGGGGGGCTCTCATTTTGTCAAAAAAGGGACGAATATTGGAACTCATGAAGGCGAAGTGATTGAAATTTTGGATGACCGGGTTCGAGTACGTGAAAAACTACCTAATGCCTTAGGAAAATTAGAAGAATCGGTCATGGAAATGTTTATTCAATCTGAATATAAAAATAAATTAAGTCAGGATCAGAACGCGGGCCTTTCATCAGGAACTCATTAATTTTTGTGTGAGAGGCGATGAAGGTAGGGGGATGAGATGGAATGCAAGAAGCGTCAAATGATTTGCGTCTATCGGGGTAGGCAGAGACCTTTAGGCTTTATGTCTGTCTTGGGGTTTCTGATTGTTTCGGCTACTCAGGCTCAGGCGTCATCTCAAGTGACCGGAATAGATTTTCGTGGAGTTGACGATCCTAATCGAATTGAGATTCACACCAATGGGCCGGTAACTTTTGAAAAACAGGATAATAAAGCCGATAAACAAGTCGTTATTGAGTTAAAAGGTGCAGTGATTCAACCTCACCTCACTCGAAAAATTGACACTTCGTCTTTTGATAGCAAAGTGGTTCTCATTAGTCCCTATCAAGTCGAAGGTCAGCCTGACACGGTCCGTGTAGTAATTCAGTTGCGTGAAGCGGCGGATGTGAGCGTAGTTCAAGAAGATCAACAAATCTTGGCAACGATCCCAGTTAAAAGTGGGCCGGTTTCATTGGATCTTGACTCAACTCATTCTGGCAATAATGGGGCTGCTTCTAAAAGTGATGGTGTTACCGAAGCTGCTCAATCGCAACCTGCTGACGAAGGAACTTTAACTCCGAATGGCGAGCAGCTTAAATCTTTTTTAAATAATAGAACCTCAAAGAAGTTCACCGGCAAGCTCATTGATTTAAAAGTACGCGATGTAGATGCTGCCGATGTATTTCGACTGATTGGCGAGGCGAGTGGCTTTAATATTGTCTTATCCGATGATGTCAAAGGAAAGTTGACCCTTTCCTTGGAGAATGTTCCTTGGGATGAGGCACTTGAAGTCGTGCTTAAAATTTTAGGTCTTACAGCAGAGCGTAATAGAAATATTTTGAGAATTGTCAGCGTAAAAAATTACACTCAGGAAAAATTAGATGAAGCCCGCGCCAATGAAGTTGTCAATGCAGCCAAGCCTCGAGTGACCCGGGTATTTCCTATTAGCTATGCTTCATTAGATGATTTGACCCAAGTTGTTACAAAAATGCAAATCACGCTCGTTGGTCCGACGGGCGCTGGAGGCTCCGAGCAAAATTATGGATCGCTCCAGGGAGGTCAAAATCCTTCTAGTTCTAGCGCAAGTATTGTTGCAGATAAGCGTACTAACAGTCTTGTGATTCGCGACACTGTTGAAAATATGGAACGCATTAAAAAATTGATCGAAGTGTTAGATGTTCAAACGCCTCAGGTGTTAATTGAAGGTAAGGTTGTCGAAGTGAACGAAAGTTTTTCTAAGCAGCTTGCTGGAAATCTGGGTTTTAGCCCTACGGCAAATTCTTTAATTTCACTTGCGGGCGGAAATCCTTTAGATCCGTTAGTCGGAGGAGTGTTTGCAAATGGAGCAGCGATTGCTTCGCAGTCTGCTGCTTCGGGTGGTACGATCGGTTTAGGATTTTTGCCAGGCACGAGCCGTTTGAATGCAGTGCTTAATTTAGGCGAAAGTGAAAACAAGCTGAAGTTGGTTGCTACTCCACGAGTCGTTGTTTTGAATAAAGAAGCGGCAACAATTACTCAAGGAACTCCGACTATTGTTCAGTTAACGACCTATCAAAACGGACAGCCTTTAATTACGCAGCAAACTCAAACAGCGAATCTCACCTTGAATGCGACGCCTACGGTAACCAATGATGGACATATTCGTCTCCAGCTTTCGCTTCAGAGAGATTTAGTGGCGAATCTTTCGAGTGGCTCTGCGGTTGCTCCGCGTAACTTAAATACGAATGTTGTAGTTGAAAGTGGAACCACGCTTGTCATGGGTGGAATCTATACGATGTCTGAAGATAGTACTGAGTCAGGATTTCCATTGTTGCGAAAAATCCCAGTTCTCGGTGCTCTATTTGGTAGAGAAACAGGAAGTAGTACTCGAAACGAGCTGATCTTTTTTATTACTCCTCAGATTTTGAATCCTAAAAAAGGAGGCTTCGGAGGAGCTTCAGGTTAAAATCATGAACCAAGAAAAACGGGATCCCATTCTTTATCATTATCTTCGCAAGTATCAGGAGGATCCTACTTCTCGGATCTTTGCTCCACTGGCCGAGGCTTATCGTAAAGCCAATCAAGTTGATCAAGCGATCGAAATAGCTCGTGGAGGGTTAAAAATTCATCCCGGTTTTATTGGCGGAAAGGTTGCTTTAGCACGCGCCCTTTTTGATAAGCAGCTTTACGAAGAAGTCATTGAAGAGCTGAGGCCCGTGGTTCAAGATGCTCCCGATAACTTAGTTGCTCAGCGTCTAGTGGCAGAGTCTTATTTGGTGCAAGGTCAGCATACCGAAGCATTGGCTGCATACAAAATGCTTCTTTATTTTGTTCCGCAAGATCCTGAAGCTGCAAAAATTGTTCAGGAATTAGAGGTTAACGCCTATGAAAGCGGAGCATTGGTGCTTCGGAGTGATCCTCCTACTCCGCCTCCCTCTGTTTTTCAGTTTGATCTTGAAGCCGCGCTCAAAGCCTCCGATGAGGATTTTGCATTGCGAAAAGCAAGGTGGATTCGTCAAATTGAGTTACTTCAGTCGATTTTACAAAAAATTGAACGTTATCGGTTTGGATGGAGCTAAGTAATAGTCGAGATTGACACTGCTCCCTGAGTCGCGATAGTAAGATTCATCTATGTACGCAACAAATCAGTTTCGCAAAGGCCTGAAGGTTGAGATCGAAGGAATTCCATATGAAATCGTGGATTTCCAGCACGTTAGCCCAGGTAAAGGACGTGCCTTTACTCGGACTAAACTTAAAAACATGCTCAACCAGAACGTGATTGAGCGAACGATCACTTCGGGTGATAAGCTAGATCGAGCTAATACCGAAGAAAAAGAAATGCAGTATCTCTATCACGACGCTGAAGGATACCATTTCATGAATCAGGCTAATTACGAACAAGTTGTTCTCAGTCCCGAGCAACTCGGAACAGGTAAGGATTTCCTTCAAGAAAACCTTGTGATCAACGTCATGTATTTTAATGAGCGTCCGATTGGCGTTGAGCTTCCTACCTTTGTGGTTCTGAAAGTTGTAGAAACGACCAGTGCTTTTAAGGGAGATACCGTAGGTGGTACTAAGCCTGCGACCTTAGAAACAGGCGCTGTTGTGCAGGTTCCCTTCCATCTCAAAGAAGGGGATTATATCAAGGTCGACACTCGCGATTATTCCTATTCTGAAAAGGCAAACAAATAACGTGAAAAAGAACGCCGCAAAGAGGCGTTCCCACTCGGAAAGCGCAGTTGGACTTCCGGATCTGGAACGCCTTGAAAAAATTTTGGATCTGATGGGTCGCCATCAGGTGGGTGAACTTGAATGGGAGCGTGACGGAGAAAAACTCAGACTCAGCACGATCAGTGCCGTTTTGAGTTCAGCTCAAATTCCATTCACTATGCCAACTGTTTCTGTAGCTCCGGCTTCAGCTCCAGCAGTTGAGTCAGTGAAAACAGTATCCTCCGCTAGTGAGCGCACTAAGCAAGTTCTGTCCCCCTTTGTGGGGACCTTTTATCGTGCCCCTTCGCCTACGGCTGAGTACTACGTTCGTGAAGGTCAACAAGTGAAACGAGGCGATGTCCTCTGTATCATCGAGGCGATGAAGCTGATGAACGAAATTGAAGCCGAGTTCGCAGGTAAAGTGATCTCTGTTTTGGTAGAAAACGGTCAGCCTGTCGAGTTTGGTGAGCCGCTCTTCTTAATCGAAACTACCTGAATTTGAGAGCTCGAAGGCCGCGATATGTCAACTGTTGCACCGCTTTTTCGTAAAGTCCTTATTGCCAACCGGGGCGAAATCGCTCTCCGAGTTATTCGGGCTTGTCGAGAACTTGGAATTTCGACAGTGGCTGTGTATTCCACTGCGGATGAGCATTCTCTTCACGTCAAGTTGGCAGACGAAGCCGTCTGTATTGGTCCTCCTCAGTCCAAGCTCAGTTACTTAAATATCGCAAGTATTTTGAGTGCAGCAGATATCACTGGAGCGGATGCGATTCATCCAGGCTACGGTTTTCTTTCTGAAAATGCCGAATTTGCCCGACTTTGTCAGGAGTGTGAGATTGTTTTTATTGGCCCTTCGCCTAAGAATATTGAGGCAATGGGTGAAAAAACACGAGCTCGTGCTATCGCTAAAGCAGCTGGAGTTCCTCTTTTGCCTGGAACGATTTCTGCCGTAGCCGATGTGAATGAAGCGTCAGTTGAGGCCGAAAAAATTGGCTACCCTGTAATTCTCAAAGCAGCTGCGGGCGGCGGGGGTCGAGGGATTCACGTCGTTTACGATTCTCAACAGCTGAGGGCTTCTTTTGATCGCGCTAGCGCCGAGGCGGGAGCTGCTTTTGGTAATCCCGCTATGTATGTAGAAAAGTACTGTGAACATCCACGTCATGTGGAGATTCAGGTTCTTTGTGATCGATACGGAAATCGAGTTTACCTAGGTGAACGCGATTGTACGATTCAGCGACGGCATCAAAAAGTTTTAGAAGAAAGTCCAAGTCCGATCTTAACACCCGAACTCAGAATTAAAATGGGTGAAGCAGCACTCAAGCTCTGCGCTGCTGTTGAATATGAAAATGTCGGTACAGTTGAATTTTTGGTCGATCGTGAAAGTCGTGAGTTTTATTTCATGGAAATGAATACTCGAATTCAGGTTGAGCACCCTGTGACGGAAATGGTCACTGGAATCGATCTGATCAAAGAGCAGATTTGGTCTGCCGCAGGAAAAAGACTTCGCATTCGCCAAGAAGAGATTAAAATTGAAACACACGCTATTGAATGCCGAGTCAACGCCGAGGATCCAGAGAATTTTGCTCCTTCACCGGGGAAAATTTCTGCATTGCATGTACCCGGTGGTTTCGGCGTGCGAATTGATTCGTTTGTTTACGATCAATATAAAGTTGTCCCTTTTTATGACTCGATGATTGGTAAGTTGATTGTTCATGCTCCCTCTCGAGCCGATGCGATTGCTAAAATGCGTCAAGCACTTGACGAGTTTGTAATCGAAGGAATTAAAACAAATATTTCTTTTCATAAGAAAATCATCGCGAGTAAAAAATTTCTTGATGCAGATTACGATACGCATTTTTTGGAAGAATTTATTCCGAAATGTGAGTAAAATTAAAGAGTTGTGAAAAACGACTCTGAACAAGCGAGCCGAATTGATTTAGGTGATGACCTATTGGAAGCAACACGGGTTGATTCGCGTCCTCAAGCGGAATCAGATCGTGAGCTTGAGTTATCAGATCAGCTTCAGAGCGCAAAAATTTTAATCGCAGAAGGTCTCTTGGATGAGGCCAAAAAGGTTTTGCGAAAGATACTGATCACTGATCACAAACAGGCGATCGCGCGCCAACTTCTCGAAGAAATCCACGAAAAAGAATTGAAGCATCTTTTAGGTGATTCTACGCGACGAAGATTTTTACATTCGAAAGATCAAAAAGAAGAAGCTTTTTCTGAGGCTTTGACTGAGCAGGTGATTCGTCAATTGGATCATGATCTTCGTCTGGGTATTTTTAATTCAGATGGAACTTGTAACTTTTTAGATCCTCAAACGACACGTGATTATGCTGATCGTATTGAGCGAGAGTTTCCCAGTTTGACTGCGCAAAATCGTCTCGATCTAGGAATTGCTTTCTTTGAAATGGGTCTTTATGAAATTGCGGCTCGTCAGTTTAAGGCCGCTTCTCAGGGTTTTTTTCAGGAATCTCACAAGGTTTTAGAGGCGACCGCTTTATTAGCTCAAACTTTGATTTCAGCTGGGAAGTCTTACGAGGCTGTGCAGTTGCTGCAAACTTTTTTAGGAGATATTTTTATTGCTCCTGAGAGTAAAATTGAATTTATTTATCTCATTGGGCTCGCATATGAAGTGATGAATGAGCTTGAACTTGCTGGTTATTGGTATGAGCAAACAGCTCAGGTTGACCCAGATTATCGAGATATTGAAATTCGATTAGACCGAATTCGGCGGATTCTCTCAAGCGTATGAAAAAGAGGCTTTTTCTTCTTTTTATTCTTGTTCTTAGTGCTTGGCTTGCGGCCGCGATTATCTTTATTCAGAGTCCTCGTTTTGCGACTATTTTCAAAAAAGTAGCGGCTCGATATATTCCGGGTGATCTAGGAGTAGACGGGGATTTCTCTGAATTTGCGATTCAGCTTTTTCCTCCAGGGATTTCTCTAAAAAATCCAAAAATCACTTTGCGCGAACGTAATGTTCTTAAAATGCCTGCGGGAACGACAGTTCAGGCCCAACGAATCAATCTCAACTTTGAGCTTTTTCAGACTCTGTCTGGAGAGATTCGGATTCATGAAGCAGAAATTGTGGATGGAGAGGCAACTCTTGTTCTGGATTCAGTGCCATCTGAGACTGTTGGTAAAGCTGAAAAGAAGCGGCTGAATCTGAACTTTCATTGGGATGAACTACTTCAAGTGAGAGCAGAGTCGATTGCTTTGAAAAATACGCGCATGCATCTTATTTGGAAGCATGCGAGTGATTCTGAGACGATTGATTTTCTTGCTCAGTTGGTACGGTTGAGTCAGTGGTCAGGAAAAGGGGGCTTGGGATATGAGGCTTCCATTCATCTGACGGAGATGACTTCGAAGCTCGCTCATGATGTGATTGAAGGAGTCCACCTTCCTACTGCGATCGATGAATTGCATACCGTAGCACGAGTGAATGGCGCAGGTGCAACTCTAGAGGAGTTTTTATTAAATCTTCAAGGTGTGTCTGTTCGATCCACGGGTAAAATTCAGGGCGATATCTTGAATGCGAAGGGAGAGAAAAAGTTTGAGTTAGATCTCACAACTGACGGAGAGTTGCAGAATGTTCATAAATTGGTTCGCGACGCTACTGGTTCAGATATAGGCGACATTCAAGGGCGCGGGGTCTTTAAAGGAAAGTTACAGGGCAGCGTTGATTCAAAAATTCATTTGCTCAAGGCAGAGGGGCGGCTAGAGCTTGAAAAACTTGAGTTTCAAAAATGGAAAGCAGATCATTTTTCGATCGAAGGTGGTTGGACAAGTTCGGACCGTGGTGGAGAAATAGCGATTACGCGCGGCTTTGTATCTTCAGAGGAAACAGAAAGGCAAAATAAGCCTGCTTCGGGTGGTGAAATCGAAATTGGTGCATTTAAACTCAGTTTAGGGGAAATAACTTCTCCTTCAAATCCTGTTTTAATTCCCTTAAATTTAAAAAGAGCACATTTACATTGGTTACTGGGTCCCGTAGCTCATTCTGTTTACTCTCTTTTGTTTCGGGCTACTGGTCCCGTTCAACTGACTTGGACGTCTGGAGGTCGTAAAGATTTTGGCCAGATTCAAGCTCAGACTTCGCTGATGCTTTCGGATTTTCAATTAGATAATCAGGTGCCTGGCGTGAGTCGTCCGTTTCATCGGATTTTAAAGATTCCTCAGATGAGTATTCGTGGGACTACTGTCATCGATTCTGAAGGAGTTAAGCCCAAGTCGCTGAATTTAGCGATCAATCACACTAAAATGAAAATCGATGGGGCAGTAAATTTTAAGTCTGGGTTTAATTTTTATGGATCCGGGTATGCGAATCTTTCAGAAGTGGGAGAGATCGCCGAGAGCCCAATCCGAGGTGAAGGGCCGTTATCTGTTCATGTGCATGGTCCCGCTTCAGATGTCATTTTAGATTTTGATGCTGATCTCCAAAAGGCATCTTATTTAAATATGGACTATGGAAATCTGAAGGGTCGGATAACCTGGAATAATCATCTTCATCGGCTTCTCTTAACAGGGATCAGAGCAAATCAAGGTGAGACATTTTACTTAGGACAAGGACGTATTGATCTTGGAAACCGTCAGAATATTGATATTCGCGTTAAGGTTCCAAATGGCAATGTTCGCGATCTGAGTAAAATCTTTGCTAAGATGACCGAGGATTTATCGTGGTATCCTCAATCTTCTAAAAAAAATGATTTGAATGGAACTCTTGATGGTGAAGTGGTTATTAGCGGTGGTGTAAAGGCTAGTGAGCTGCAAGTGACGGCTTTATTGAACGGCAAAAATTGGGACTATCGAGGTGAACGCTTTGATCGAGTCTCGTTTGTAGGCGGTCTAGATCAAGGTCTTTATTACATAAGAGATTTGAATGCGAAAAAATATGGAGGTCGCATTACAGGGCGCATTTCTTATCTCCAGTCACAAAAGAAATTAGATTGGGAATTAGAAAGTCAGCAGCTTCGATTGAGTGATTTGGATCATTTGGCGCAGTTCGATGTGCCTATTCGCGGTAAGCTATTGGTTAAAAGCTCGGGCAAAGGAACTCAAGGTTCGATTCAATCTCATTCTGAAGTTTTAGTTTCTGATCTCTCAATTAGAGGTTCGCCATTGCCGTCGAGTGAATTTATTTTAACAAGCGAAAATCGAAAGCTTGAATTGAAGAGTAGAGCTTTTGAGGGGCAGGGCGTTCTAGATTTAAATTATCCATTTACAGAGGGCAGGGACGGTGCTCTTCGCTTCGAATTGAGTCGCTTCGACTTTTCTCGTCTTTTACTTTTACTTAATCCAGAAGTTTCGTCTGATTCAACATTGGTGGGTCAGTGTTCTGGTGTCGTGAATTTGTTTTTTCGTACGGGGTCGATCGATCGTTCTAATGGCAATTTTGAATTAAAAGAATGTTTAATTGCAAAGAGTGGCACCTCTTTTCGTTTAGTTCGTCCGGTGTCTTTTAAAATCGTAGATGGAAGTTTTGATTTGAAAGATCTCTCCTTAGCCGGAAATCGAGGCGTAATGACTCTTCGATTGCAAGGAAACAAGGGCGATTTAGATGGAAAGATCGCAGGTCCATTAGATATTTCGATTGCTGAATTTTTGACTTCTTCTATTTCTCAGGCAAATGGAGTTGCTTCGTTGGATTTTGCGATTGGCGGTACTCTGAAGAATCCGAGTTTCAACGGAAAGGGTAGCTTAGAAGGCGTGTCGTTTCGTGGTTCTTTTGCAGAGTCGCCATTTGAAAATTTAGTGGGCAATTTTCAATTGAGGCAAAATCATCTCCTTCTTAAGGATTTTCAGGCAGATCTGGCTGGTGGAGTCGTCAGAGCAGGAGGCGAGATTACGATTTTTGCTGATCGATATCCTTACTTAGATCTCACTGGGTCTTTGACCGGAAGTAAAATCAAAGTTCCTCCGTTTCAGTTTGCCAAGGTAGCAGGCAATCTCAAAGTGTATGGCACCAACCTTCCTTACGCTATTGATGGATCGCTTGTTGTGGATTCAGCTCTACTCAAAGAGAATATGCTGAAAACTAAGACAAGTTCCGCACTCAAAGTTGTGCGCTATACTCCCCCGCCTTCGTTGAATCGAATGGCTGATTATCCTCACTTTAAGTTAAATATTGATGTGAAGTCCAACGGGGGGATTTTAATTCAAAATGATCTTTTTGATGCTGAACTCAAGGCTCAGATTAAAGTTGTGAATACTCTTGAGGTTCCCAGGATCTTGGGAGCAGTAGATGTATTGCATGGCAAGATGCTTTTTAAAGATCGGTTTTTTCAAATTCAATCGGCAAGTGCTGTTTTTGATAATCCAACTTTATTTAATCCTCGGTTCAATCTCAGTGCAACTACCGACATGAGTTGGGTAAAAGTGCAACTTTATGCTTCAGGACGTGTAGGAGGAGTAGGCCGAGACTCGAACCAAGAGCAATGGAAAGTGGAGTTGAGTTCAAATCCATCTATGCCAGAGTCAGAGATTATTTCACTTTTAGCCTTAGGGATGACTGTGAATGAAACCAAAAAATTGAATTCCACTGATCGTTCTGTTTTGGAGCAAGGTGAAGCGGCTTCATTACTTTTACATTCGCTCGACTTTAATCGTGAAGTTGAAAATAAAACCGGTTTTCAAATTCGTCTTGATGAATCTGTAGACTCTCAAGAGGGGACTAGTTTTTCGAGACCTCAATCTTCAACGAATGAATCTGGAGTCGCTCCAAAGATCGTGATTAAAAAACAGCTCACAAAGAATCTAGATGTTTCTTATGGTAGTACTGTTGGAGTGGGGACGAGTACACGACGCCAAGTCAATGCTGAGATCAAGGTGACACCTGGACTTTCTGTGCTTGGTGTTTGGGATACTTATCAGGGGTCTGAAACGAAAGACCGTCGGACTTCATATGGCATGGATCTGAAATTGCAAAAGAGGTTCAAATAACCAATCGTTCAATATTCTTATTTTTGTTCGGATTTTTTTTGATTGGCTCTGCAAGGGGGGCTGAATCACCGCTTGTGTTTTCTCAAGAAATCAAAAATGAGATCAAAACTGACATCAAAACTGACATCAGTGCGGATACTAAAGCTTCTGCTAAACTCATTGTGGATCGAGTTGAGTTTTCAGGAGTGACTATTTTAGGAGAAACTCAACTCGAAGGAGTTTTAAATATTGGCCCTGGCGATCGTTATGATCCTTCTCAAATTTTACGAACAGCATCGAATATCAGATCTCTCTACCAAACCCATGGATATGAGCGTGTACGTATCCGGACGCAACTTTTAAAGAAGAAGATTTCTCAAGGTAATTACGAAACGATTCTTGAATTTAATATTCAAGAAGGCAAGCCTACTCGAGTTGCTCAAGTTGTGGTGGTCCCTGTGGGGGGGGGGCACTCCTCGGATCAAAAGTATTTAGCTACTCAGGCTGAATCATTAATGAGTCGTATTCGAATCGCGCGTGGAGATGTTTTAGATCAAGAAAAAATAGATGGCAGCAAAAGCGCAATTCAAGACCTTCTGGCTTCTCATGAATACATCGGCGCCCAACCCGCTGTTGTTAAAATTGAACAAGTTACCATTCCAAACGGGATGCAAGCTGTTTCAGCTGATCATTGGGTAAAAGTTGAGTTTCATGTTCGTCCTGGAGAGCAGGTGAGTTTTGGATTTCGAGGAAATAATGTTTTTAGCTCCCCGCAGCTTTTAGGTTTTGTAGAAGATCAACGTGTTCTTGGTTTTGGAAAAGATTACGTGAGTTCTATCAAGAATCGAATTGAGCAGGAATATCGAGCTCTCGGATATAGTCAGATCAAAATTCAAATTTTTACTTTTGAGAAAAAATCCATCCAAGAACGTCACGTTAGTTACGAAATTAAAGAAGGACCTCGCATGGTTCTTTCTGATGTGATTTTTGACGGTAATCAGGCTTTCTCGATCAAGGAGCTCAAAAAACAGTTTTACGAAAAAGCTTCACCTGTCATTCGGCAGGGATATTATTCTGAAGTCGCAGCAAAAGATGCTGCAGAGCAGGTCATTGAGTGGATGAAGTCGAAGGGTTATCTTTCGGCCAAATTTGTTGCGATGAACGCAATTCCCATCGTGCGTCGACAAGCAGGTCGACTTATCTCATCAGTTAAATTGACGATCTATATCTATGAGTGGGATCAGACGATTCTGAGAAATTTAGAACTGAAGGGGGTAACTGCGTTTTCACTCGAAGAAATTAAAAATACCCTAGGTATTCATGAGGGTGATCCTTTGAATCTCGGGACTTTTAGCCAAGGACTTGAGGCAATCAAGGCTCTTTATCGATCAAAAGGATATTTAGGTCTTAGTATTTTAAACGAAGACCAAAGTGATCAGGTCGTTAAATATTCAGATGAAAATCGAATTGCAGATATTTTTCTGAATTTATCCGAAGGGCCTTGTTATCGGGCGAGTAAAATTCTGATCGAAGGGTTGTCTCTGACGCAAGAGAAGGTGTTTTGGAGAGAGATTCCTCTTCATCAAGGTGACATTTTGGAAGAGAGTACGCTCACTGAAACAGAAGCGCGTTTGAGAAAGTTAGGCATTTTTTCGAGTGTGACGTTGAAGCTTGCAGATGATCCTGACCGCAAAGGATATAAAATAGTGAGAGTCCTTCTTCAGGAATCGATCCCAGGCATTGTGAGTGGAGGGCTTGGTTTTAGAAATGATTTAGGCATTCGAGCTTTTAGCGGAATTTCCTATAACAATCTTTGGGGTAGGAACCATACCTTAGCTTTTGATGTGAATGCGAACCGCCGCCTTGATACCTATCATTTTGCAGAGTTTCAGACTCAGCTTGCTTATGTTTGGCCTTGGTTTTTAAATCATGACTTAACTTTTCGACCTAACTTTACTGTCAGTGGTCAGCAATATCGTCTTTTTGATGCTCATTCTGTTTCATTAGCAGCCACTTTTGAAAAACGATTTGTCTCGCATCTGACAGGGACGCTGTCTTACACGCTCGAGCGAGTAGAGCAGTTCAATGCAACCGTTTATCCCCAAGATAATCAGGGTGTGACGATCGGTGCTTTGATGTCCACGCTTAAGCTGGATTATCGCGATCATCCACTTGCACCGACTCGTGGCTTTTTTGGTTCGATTTCATTGGAATATGCCGCACCCTGGTTGCTTTCGCAGTTAGAGGAGTTTCCGGTCAGTTTCATGAGATTTCAGCTCAGGACGGATTATTTTGTGCCGCTGACAGAGGAAGTGATTTGGTATTTGAGCTTTCGCATGGGGGTAGCCCGGAATTTTGAACCAGTCCAACGCGATTCAGTGACAGGTCAGATTCTACCTTTGAGCGGGGCCATTCCGACGATCAAGCAATTTGCTCTGGGTGGAGCAGGAAGTCTTCGTGGTTTTACTGAACAACAGCTCAACCATCAAAATATGATGATTCATGGAACCCAGTCGTATGTGAATTACCGAACTCAGATTGATTTTCCGATTTCTGGTAATCTTCGCTTTGGTCCCTTTTTAGACGCAGCGAATCTCCAATTGGATGCTTTTTCTTTTGATCATCTCAGGTTAGGGGCGGGTATGGGATTTCATTACCAGACGCCGCTTGGACCCGTGAATATGGATATGGGCTTCAATCTAGATCCTCAGATCGATCAGACGACAGGTCGACCTGAGCCCTCTTCGATGATTTATTTCACGATCGGGGTGATTTAAAAGGGGGGTTATTGATCTTTCAAATTCTTCTGAAAGATTCTTCTGTCAGAATCTTCCCCTCTCACCAAAAAAGCCCATTGACTTCAGCCCAGGCCTCCGGTAATTCGAACACCCTATGTTGCAGCAAAAGTCTTATCAGGCGAAGCAGTCCGGTCCACACTATTTTGAGCCCAAGGGACCTAATGCACCTAAGTGGTACGTCGTAGATGCCAAAGATCAAGTCGTTGGCCGTATCGCGACCGTTATCGCTCGAGTCGTGACCGGCAAACACAAACCAACTTACACCCGTCATGCCGATGCAGGCGATTTTGTCATTATTTTGAACGCTGACAAAGTCGTTTTTACTCGAAACAAGTGGGAAGATAAGCTCTATCGTGACCACTCTGGCTGGGTCGGGGGTCTTAAAACTAAGACAGCTAAGGAAATGCTTCAGCGACATCCTGAAGAAATTCTCCGCCGTGCCGTTTGGGGTATGACTAATAAGTCAAACCTGGCACGCCATCAAATGAAAAAGCTTAAAATCTATACTACCGCTGATCATCCGCATCTGGCTCAGAACCCTCAAGCCCTACCGGCTGGAGCTGTTCGCCGTACGGTTGTTGCTGGCAAAAAGAGTGCTTAATTTTTAAGGAGTGAAGTCTCAAATGGAAAAACAGCTACACGAAGTTGGCAAACGTAAAACTTCGATCGCTCGGGTTTACCTCCGTCCCCGCGCTGGCGATGAGGGTGTGATTCGGGTTAACGGTCGTTCTTTTGAAGATTACTTTCCTAGGCCAACAGCCCGGATGTTGATTATGCAACCTCTGGAGCTGGCTGGTGTCGTGGGACGGTTTGATATTCTGGTTAATGTCGCTGGTGGTGGTCTTTCAGGCCAAGCTGGCGCTGTAAAACACGGAATTTCCCGTGCACTTCTTGATGTGGATCCTGCTTATCGTGCAGTCCTCAAGAAGGCAGGCTTCTTGACTCGCGACTCTCGAGAAGTTGAGCGTAAGAAATACGGTTTGGCAGGCGCTCGTCGTCGCTATCAGTACTCAAAACGTTAATTCAGACTTTTGCTCAGTTTTGGGTTCAATCAAGGCCGCGTGGTTCAGCTACGCGGCCTTTTTTCTTTTGTGGCGTCAAAAATAAATCAGTGCAATGGATGACTTAAAGCGGGCATAATGTGGAGGTGGCCTGGACCACCTATAAGGAAAAAATCAAAAATCTTTCTCAGAGAATTGTGGACGCTCAAAAGCCTATCCGTATTCTCGATGCCATTAAATGGACCCCTTCGGTTGAGCAGCAACTGCGTCAATCTGCGTTTCGTGAAATGCCTAAGGTAGGGCCTGAGTATTATCAGCAAATCCCCCTAGGTTTTGATCCCGCTAAAAAGGCTGAAGAACTGACTGCCATTCTCAAGAATATTGGCACAGATCTCGGTCAATCGGATTCTATCGCTCATCTCCTTAAAGTGATTGTGGAGCAATACCTTGACGTGACGCAGATGCTTGTCCATCGAGGGACCCCTAAGTTTTGGGAGTACAGTAAAAAACTGTATGGTTCTCCTAAGGATTTTTTTGACAGAAAGAATCGGATTTTAGAGCTTGGGCATCTTCTTTACGAGATCCTGAGTGGGATGGATGATGCGACGCTAGGACCCGCCCATCCTGAGGATTTTGAGGCTCAAGATGTCGTGGATATCCTGAGAGAGCGGTTTGCCACTTATTTTGAGGGTGTTGAAGTCGAAACTCGCATTTCAGATGGGATTTTGGCGGATGCAGCAGCTGGAGGAGATGTTGTGAAGATCCGGCAAGGATCTAAATTCTCTTCCCGAGATATCGATATTCTGGAGGTTCATGAGGGGTGGGTTCATATCGGGACTACTCAAAATGGGAGTTTGCAGCACGTAGCTAAGTGGCTATCCAAGGGACCTCCTCGCTGTTCTTCGACCCAAGAGGGTCTGGCTGTGATCATGGAGATTTTTACGTTCCGTTCTTACCCTAAGAGGGTCCGTCATATTAACGACCGGATTATCGGTATTGATAAGGCTGAGGATGGGGCAAATCTTCTCGAACTGATCGAGTTTTATCGGACCGAGGGGTATTCTGAAGAAGATTGTATTTCGAATGCTAAGCGTGTTTTTCGCGGCGGGGTAGTTGAAGGCGGAGCTCCATTTACAAAAGATATTTCTTATTGTCGTGGCTTTATTGAAAATTATAATTTTATGCGAGCTGCAATTCGTGCAGGTCGTCCTTATCTGATTCCCTATCTTTTCACGGGGAAGATGCATGTGGATGATGTGCCGCTCCTTTATCAGAAGCATCTTGAAGGAATTATTGACGCACCGAAGTTTCTTCCGCCTCAGTTTCGTGATTTGAGTGGCATAGCAGTATGGATGAGTTTTTCGAGCTTTTTGAACCTGGTAGATTTAAAACGAGTTCAGGAGCATTATAATAAGCTCTTTAAGGAATACCTGTGAACCTATGGAAGGAGACCCATTCATGAATTTGAGAAAACTGTTTTTATTAGTAGGCTTGGCTATCCTGGGGGCTGGTATCTCGCCAGTGGCCTGGTCCGTTGATGTGGCTCGTGTAAATGATCGAGTGATTTCGGATATGGATCTTCGGGCTGTACTCAATATGAGCGGATACAATGAAGGTCAGCGCGAATCCATGATGAAAGATTCGGCAACCCGACGCCAGATCCTTAATTCTTTGATTGATCAGGAAGTTCTTATTGGCGAGGCGATGAAAGAAAAGCTCGATCAAGATTCAGAATTCAAGGAAGCAATCCAAGCATTTAAAAAACAATATCTGTCGAATCGAGTGGTTCAAAAGAATTTGGCCAATAAGCTCACAGATACTGCAGTTAAAAAATATTATGAATCTCATCAGAGTCGCTACAGCACGGATCAAGTGCATGCGATGCACATCTTAGTGAGTGATGAACAGAGAGCTCAGGAATTGCTCAAAATGGCTAAGGCTCCGGATGCTGATTTTCAGGCACTTGCAGAGAAGCATTCTAAAGATCCATCGGCTAAGAATAATCGAGGTGATTTAGGCTTTTTTGGTCACGATCGAATGGTTCCAGAGTTTACAGAGGCAGCTTTTTCGGCAGATGATGGCCAGGTGGTGGGTCCGATCAAGACTAGTTATGGTTATCATGTGATCAAAGTCATTGATCGCAAGATGGGTAAGTCTCTTTCGTTAAGTGATGTTCAATATCGTGTGCGCAGTGATCTATATCAGGCTGTTCGCCAGGACTATGTGGGCAAGCTTCGTCAGCAAGCTAAGGTCAATGTTCAAGATAAGGTCATCGATAAATTATAATGTAAGTGATCAGCTGTAATTATTTTTAGCCCGGATCAGATGGTTTGTACGCTGATCCGGGCTTTTTTTATATATTGTTGATAGTATCTTCGTTTGCGGTATCTCTCAGAAGATCTAAAGCTTTGACTCGAATATCTTTCGGGTAGCGGTATACGGATGCTCCCTGAGCATTGATTGTTTTTGTAGCCAGAATCGCTTTAGCTGCAGATTTCAGTCTTTTATGGATCTCATTGACTGGAAGTGCTTCATTTAGTTTTCCTGTCGATTTAAAAAGATCCAGGGTCGTATTGATTAGTTGATATTCAACCAAGTTAAAAGCTTTATTGGAGTTTTTGAGAATTACGTCGGATTCATTATCCGTAAAACCGTAGGATTTGTCGCTAAGAAGTCTTTTCAAATTTTTTGTGGCTTCACGTGCAATGGCGACGTCTGGTTTTTCTTCTGAAGGCAAAGTTAAAAAGAGCGCGCGTTCGATTCCTCCGAGTTGAAAAATTTAGCGATTGGCCTCTGCAAAACGAGCCTCAAGAACATCTTGTTTATAGAGTTCTCCAATAAAAGGAAAATAACGCTCGGCAATGATTGATGAAGGTCCAGTCGAATTAAACCAGCCAAACTGGTTGGGAAGAATGTTGATCAATGCGTCACCGATCAGCTCTTTTAATCCTATATTCACCTTCTCGACAGGAAGGCGATCTCTGACATCATCCGCATTGAGTCCATCTAGATAGGTTTGAATGGCACGTTTTGGAAGAGTTTCGATGATACCCTCGATGTCTTCGGAGTTGTTAACAAGTGGCATAGAGCCGCGGTCAAATCTTCTACAATCGCGGTGAGATTCTGTGTGCCCGTCTGTACAAAAAAGAGGGGATGTTTTTTCGTCAAAGTTTTCGTTTTCGTAAGCCCATCGAATGGCAAGTCGATCATAAGGCAAAATTGTTTTTTTCTTAAAAATCTGAGCCGAAAGGAGAATCTCTTCTGAAAGAGGGAGATAGTCCATGAACGAACTGGAGAATTGACCTTGGTTTGGAATCGTTCCGTCGGCAAGGTAGTCGAGAAGAGCTTTTTGTTTTTCGATTCGATTGTAAGTAGATGTGAGTGATCCTGCGAAATTATGACGAAGACCGAGGGTGTGTCCAATTTCGTGCGCAATGGAAGAGCGAATATAGTTTTGCGATGCGTGTAAAAATGAAGAGTCATCTATATTATTGCTAATGGCAAGCATCGTCTCTAAGTCTCTTTGAAATGCGTTGTTGCTCATCGATCCAATGTCATAATCACAGAGAGAGTCTTCTTGTGAGAAAGGAGAGAGAGTGAGAGCAGTTGCTAACTTGGCCGTCGTGTATGAAGGTTTTTTTAGTCTTCTCAATAAATTTGCAGCGCCTTTTCTCGATATGATCGAAAATGAACTCGAAATATAAACTTGAGCGTGGCGGATTTCTCCGGTCCTTGGGTCAGCGATTGTGTCGGCATAAATATTAGTAGCAGATTGATCATCTATCCATTGAACGATGTTGTAATTTGGGTCTGGAGCGGTGATTCCAACGGGAGCAATTTCAGCTCGAAGTACTTCATGTTCAAAAGCTTCGTTCCAATACAAAATACCTTCTTTAATCGCAGTCACATATTCTGGTGGTGTATTACGGGAGATGAAAAAAGTAATCGGTTGTGAATGATCCCATTTTTGAATGAAAGTAACGGATCGTCCTGTTTTTTCTTCGAGTTGAGGAGCTACTTCAAAAAAACCAGTGTAACGAAAATCGGTGGTTTCTTTAGGTGTGAAGTTAGGATTAGGCCGATAGGGTGATAGGTAATAACGAAACTCGTAAGGCCGAGCCGAAGGACCCTTACTTGAATCCAAGACTTGAGCTATTTGACGAATTTCTAAAATATTATTCTTGGTGGTGATTGATGCAATGAAACTATTCAGAATAACATCGATATTCATTCGACCAGGAGGTTGAATTGAATAATTTCTTCCTTCGAGGTCAGAACTATAAATACCTTGTATTGAAAAGACTCGATTCATACCCCGGTTGAAGTCGATGATGAGATCGCCCTCGGATTGAGAGCTGCTAGGTCGATCTGTCAATATGGGGAATTCAGCTAAAATTCGAGTGGCTGGAAGGTCTGAGGTGATAACATGTCCCTGATTTGCCTCAAGGAGGTAGATCTGATCTCGAACTCTTCGAAAGGCCACAATTCGAGTCTGCATATTGCGACTGGTGGGGGCTCCTTGTTGCAAAATTTTAGAACCTGCAAAGAGGAACTCTTTTTCAAGGGCTGATTTTTTAATGACTAAATAAGCGTTATCGTGCCCTTGAATGAGGAGGGGTGGCTGGGGAGGGGTTAGATTATTGTTTTCAGGAGGAATTTTAATATCAGTATACTTGGCGATGCTAAAAGCATTTTCGATGGCTGTTGGAGCAGCTACCTGTAGATTTTGCTGAGGAGAGAGGGTTTTTTTTGTACAGCCTATGAATCCTGCAAGTCCAATGGCGCAGGGGAAAAGAATCCTGGTCCATACATAATACTTCTGCATAAGGCTCTTCTTTCGTAGGCCTTTTCCCCTTTAAAAGGCCCAGATTTTTGAATATCTATAAAAAAAGAATAAAATTGTCAAGCTTTAGCTTGATCTGCCTAATCTCTAGCTATTACCTCGCAATGACCTTGGGTTCTGATGAAGGCCAAAGGGGTTCGCACGTGATTTTTTCAGGATTAAAACCTTTGATGAATTTCTCTGTAATCACTTGCATCGAGGGACATTCGGTGGAAGCTCGCATTCCGGATTTTTGGTCTAAACTGATATCAATGAGGTCGTCATTAGGCGGAAAGGTTAATAGAGGTTCTCCCTCTAAAGCTTTCTTCATGTACTTGACCCAGATCGGAAAAGCAGACGTGGCTCCCGTGAGGTTGATGGACTTTTTTTCGCCAGTTTCATGGTTCTGATCCGCACCTACCCAGACGACTGTTGTGAGTTGAGGGGTGTACCCAGCAAACCAAGCATCTCGAAAATTGCTGGTTGTCCCTGTTTTTCCTGCTGCGGGCCGATCAAAGGTAATTTTCATGGACTCCATGGCTCCATGAGCGGTTCCTTCGGTAAAAACAGATTGAAGCATGTCGGTGAGAAGGTCTATCGGAGCAGCATCGAGAACTTGTTTTGGATGTTTAACAAAATGAGCATATCCCGTTCCATCTTCCTGGGTGATTGCTCGAATCACTGTGAGTTCTTCTTGAATGCCATGATTTGCAAATGTGGCGTAGGTTCTTAGAAGTTCGATAGGAGAGAGTTCTGCGACACCTAGGGCGAGTGATGGAACCACGGGAAGATCGGATTCAATCCCTAAATTGCGAGCTGATTCAATGATGGAGGTGACTCCTATTTCCCATCCTAGTTTTGCTGCTGCGGTATTAATCGAGTGAGCTAATGCTTTGCGATAAGAAATCCATCCTTGAAATTTTTTTTCGTAGTTTTTGGGAGACCAGTGTTGTTTGCCCCGGTCGAATACGAGAGTCCAAGGAGCATCTTCAATCGGATGTCCAGGAGAATAAGGAACACCATTTTTGTCGAGGCCTTTTTGTAGAGCTGCCAAGTAGACAATCGGTTTAAATGTAGAACCTACTTGGCGCTTCATGTTGAGGATTCGATTGAAGGTGGATTCCGAATAATTGCGACCTCCCACTAGGGCGCGAATGTATCCTTGTGAGTGGTCAACTGAAGCCAGTGCTCCTTCGAGTCGTTCTTTTTTCTCTAATTGTGTAATTCCTTGAGTGATGCTTGCTTGAGCTGCGGTATTGAGGCTGACGTCTAAAGTAGTGTAAACGCAAAGTCCACTCTCTGCTATTTTTTCCTCGGTCATTCTGCCTTTGAGGTGACGAATAAGCTCTGCTTTGACAAAATCAGTGAAGTAGGGAGCCTTATTGGAGATCGATTGAGGAAGGATGAGTCGAATCGGCATCTGGCGCGCTGCAGCTGCTTCTGCCTCGGCGATTTGCCCTGTTTCGACCATTTTTGTGAGGACTAAGTGTTGGCGCTCCATAGCTCTCTGTTTATATCGATAAGGAGAGTAATAGCCTGGGCCACGAATTAAGCCCGCCATGAGAGCGATCTCTCCGAGATTAAGTTCGGTGATGTCCTTCCCAAAAAAATGTCTAGCACCCTCGGCGACGCCATGGATCTCCATGTTTCCGACTTGGCCAAGATAAACTTCATTGAGATAACGCTCAAGGATCTGTTCTTTTTCGAAAGTGGCTTCGAGTAAAATAGCTAAAAACAGTTCATTTAGTTTTCTAAATAGATTTTTACCTCTTCGCTCCATCAGGTTTTTAACGAGCTGTTGGGTGATGGTGCTGCCACCTTGGGCAAAAGAACGTGTTCGTAAATTGACCCAAATGGCGCGGGCGATTCCTCGTGGATCTAACCCGTTGTGTTCCATAAAATGTTGATCTTCGATGGCGATAATAGCTTGCCATATTTGGGCTGGAATTTCGGTAAATTTAAGTGGATCACGGATCTGTTTTTTTGTGGTGTCGCCATTTTTTGAGAGCGTTGCGACGAGTTCTGGTTCTAAATAGATATCCGAGATCTCCTGATTTTCTACTGACAATGATTGAAGAAGTGAATCAGGCGAAGTGCCTGTGAAATTCAAGATAATTTGTTTTTCTCGATTTTTGTCGTCGAGAAGAGGGTGATTCTCTGGGATGAGGTACAGTGGATATTCAGGTTGATGCAACGTAAATGTAATTTGATCGCCTGAGGTTTGACCTGAAGCTCGAAAAGCGTAATTCAGACTTTTTAATCGTTCTTCAATATGAGCTCGAGTTTGAGGAGGCGAAATGAGTGTGACATCGGAGTAGATTCGAGTAGGGATGAACTGGTTTTGTTCGTAAAAGGCTGTTTTTAATTGGCCGTAGAGACTCCATAAATAAATGGCAAATGCTGTAAAAAATATCCCCATCAAAACAGCGAAGGTTCTAACGCGGCGCAAGTGTGATTATCTCCTTGAATCTCCTTGACTCGACATACTAGGGTCAATAAAACTGCCATAGCATATTCGGAATCATAATTGGATAGGCGATACGATACAGATGATCACAAAAAAGAAACTCTCTTCTCTATTTACCGGTGTTGGTGTTAGCTATGTTATTGGAGCATTGCTTTGGAGCACCGGAGGTCATGCGCTTGAACTCAACTGGTCAGGCCAGTTTTGGTCAGAAGCCCATTATATTAAAAATTATACTTTAGATGGTTCGGGCGCCGGAGAGATTTTTGATCCCGCTCGTGCTTCAAAAGCCGTCGGTGGAACTTTAGATGAGCCTGGATATTATATTCCATCAGGTGGATCGGCGAATGCGAATTTTGAAACGCTGTTTATGCGCCTCCGTCCTCAATTGGTGGTTAATGATTCGATTTCTTTGAAATCAGAATTATGGGCGGGAGATCCAGTTTTTGGTTTATTTGGAAATGCCGTCCCTTATACATGGGATCAGCACCAAGCCTATTCCACTCAATCCCGAGGGTCTTTTCTCACAGCTCAGAGATATTGGGTTGAGTTGTTGAGCGATTTTGGAGTGCTCCATGTCGGTCGGGCACCACTTGATTGGGGTTTGGGCATAGTTTGGAACAGTGGTGATAGTCTTTGGAGTCGCTATGCTTCGACAGCAGATGTCGTTCGCTTGGTTTCTAAGTTTGGTTCTTTTTCATTCTCTCCCAGTATCGCCGTCTATTCTTCTGGAAATAATTTAGGAGGCGCTTGCCTGATAGGCCCTCTGGATCCTGCGGATTTAACGAAGGGGATGATCTGTGCACCCGTTGCAGGCCAAAGAAGTGCTGGTATTGCTGATTACTCTCTTGCGTTGAAATACGAAAGTTTAGAGGACGAGCTCGAGGGAGGTGTTAATTTGATCAAGCGCATCGCTGGATCATCTCAAGATGGAACTTCCTTGAGCATGGGCGCTCCTATGTCGACGAACTATAATATTTGGGATCTTTATGCCCGTAAAAAGGTGGGTAAATTTACTCTGTCAGGTGAGCTGCCTGTGGTCAATGGCGCTGTTGGAGGCATGGCTTATTCTGGCTACGCTTTAGCTGGAGACTTAAATTGGAAACCAACTGAAAGTTGGGAAACCTCGGTTCGTTTAGGTCGAGCTCCTGGTCAACCCAGTGAAGACACTCAAACGCCCAGCAATTACAGAGCCTTCTTTTTTAATCCCAATTATCGTTTGGGAATGATCTTATTTAATTATCAGTTAGCAAATTTTATTGGTCCAAATACAGCGAATCATCCGTCGGCTCCAACGCTTAAGTCACCTTTTGATCATCCGATTACCAATGCAACTTATGTTTCAGTAGGACAAGCTTATAAAACTGAGAAATGGACGTTCAGTGGCGGTCTGATTTATGCGCAAGCTGTTGAGACGGCCTTGGCAGGAAGATATTTTTTCAATACATGGGAAAGAAAAATGATGAGAAACAATTCAGGAAGAGACCAGGAAAATTCTCTTGGAACCGAATTGGATCTCGGAGCAGGTTTTCAATGGGATGATCATATCTCGGTTCGATTCGATACGGGTTTATGGTTTCCGGGCGGTTTTTATAAATTCTCAAATACCGCAGTTGATAATGTTACCGACCCTGTTTGGGCGACCACCGCTAAATTGGGGGTAAGTTTTTAGTCTGAAAATTTTTTTGGGGGGCAATACAGGAGACGTGGAGTGAATCAAAAGCGTTCTATTCTGGTATGGCTGGCCTCAATTTGTTTCTTAGTGATCTCGATGGTGGTGATTGGCGGGATTACGCGCCTCACCCATTCGGGGCTCTCAATGGTAGAGTGGAAGCCCATCGTAGGAATGATTCCTCCTTTGAGTGAGCCCGCCTGGCAAGAGGTGTTTCAAAAGTATCAACAATTTCCCGAGTACAAGCTTTTGAATCAGGGAATGACTCTTTCTGAGTTTAAGTGGATCTTTTTTTGGGAGTATACACATCGATTGTTGGGTCGGCTGATTGGGATAGTTTTTATTTTTCCATGGCTTCTTTTTATGAAGCGCGGATGGGTTGATCGTTCTACCGGCTTTAAGCTTTTGGGAGGGTTTTTCTTAGGAGGTCTTCAGGGCGCCATGGGTTGGTTCATGGTTAAGAGTGGTCTTGTGGATCATCCCCATGTGAGTCACTACCGTCTTGCAGCTCATTTGATTTTAGCTCTTGTGGTGCTTGCTTATTTTTTCTGGATGGCTGCGGGGATCTACTTTGGATCCAATGGGGAGCCTCATTCTGTGCCATTGAGACATTCCTCATTTGAACGGTTTTTGCGTATTTTGACAGGGCTGATCGTTCTTCAAATTATTTATGGCGCTTTTACTGCGGGTCTGAAAGCTGGCTTTGGATTTAATACGTTTCCAAAGATGAATGATGAGTGGTTTCCGTCAGGTTTTTTTAGAGACAGTCCATGGGTTTTGAATTTTTTTGAAAACCCTGTGGCTGTTCAGTTTATCCACCGACTTATCGGGTGGATCTTGGTCACTGGAGTTTTTAGTTTTTGGGTGTATTGCGTTCGATCTTCCCGTTTTTCGCTGAATCGTCTTCAGAAGGTTGGCGTTCATCTCTTGTTGGTAATGGTGTTGATTCAATTTAGCTTAGGTGTAGGTACCCTTTTGTGGGTTGTGCCGTTGAGCTTAGCTTCGTTGCACCAGCTCGGAGCATGTATTTTGTTTTTGATTGTCCTCTTTTTGAATTACGTCACTTTTAAGCGGCCAGGTCATTATCGGCCTATGGTTTGAATCCATGTAAAATGGCGAAGACAGCGGAGGCCTTCTTCAGTCCTTTGTTTCTCAGCTTCCCAATAGGGAAGAAGAGAATGATGGAATCGATATTTCGTCGCATTCTCTTGAGCAAGAGTGAGAAGAGTGTTTAGTTTTCCTTGGGCTTCGAGTGGGCCAAAAAGAGTTTGAAACTCGGCTTGAGTTTTTAAAAGCTCGCGAATGGTTTGTATCGATTGTGTTAGGAGATGTTTTGGAGTTTCTGGGTCTTCGAGTTTTTTGACGTAGTGACTGACGGCATGAGTATCAATGGGTGTGATTCCTTTTTTCATTAATGCTAGTCCAGCTCGTACAGCAACCCAGGGAGGTTCTGCCTGTAAGGTGAGCTGCTTCAGTCCATGGATTGCCTCTTTGCCTAAAGAGCCTTGAGTTTCGCTCAGGGCGTCGATGAGATCAGGAAAAAAAGTCATCGCGACTCCCGAAAATCGAGGGTCTTTTTTTGAATTCATCAAGAGAGACATGATTAAACCGATTGATTCGCTTACAGAGGGTGGGATGGGTTTGTGTTTGAGGAGCTGTTTTGAAAGGTCCCGGAGGAAGGGCCAATCTTCCTGAAAATATAAAAAGCCGTTTTCGACTAAAGAAGAGAGCTGCTTTTCACTCAGTGGTTCGAACGAATCCAATGCAAGCAGAGCGTAATGATGGATTCGTTTGGGTGAATGAAGATTTTGTTCGGTCGAGGTATCGATATAATTTTTTAAAGTTTTAATATTGAGATCATTGTGAGTTTTACTTTGGCCGAGGGCGCGAATGAGTTCAATCTGGGACAGCTCGTATTGTCGGTGCTCACTTTTAGGAAGTCTTTTGAGTTTTTTTGATAAATTTTCGAGGTGCATTCGGACATATTGAGCAGAGAGTTCATTTTGAGGGTTGAGCTGCAGATGGATACTGGCTGCTGAACGGTCTTTCTGGGCGTATCGTTCGGTCCAGTGAATAATGTCAGTTTTTATTTGAGAGTTTTTAATATCTTCTAAAAGCTCTCGGGTGATCATCGTTGGATTGAGAATTAAAATTTCTTCTATGGAATTAAAAAAATTGAGTTTTTCCTTAATTTTTTGAGAAATTTCTTTTTCAAAAAGTTCATCAGGGAGAGTGAGTAAGTGAAAGTCTTCGACTACTTGGTTGTGTACATCTTGAGTTCCAGCTCGAACTTCACCGTGGTCACCTTCGATAAAGCGAACTATGCTGCGCTTTCGAATATTTTCTATGTAATTTCTTGAACTCATGTGCGCTTGCATGGCTTCGAGTGAGCGGAGAATATTAAATCTTCGCATACGAGCGCCAAGTCGAGCCTCCATTTGAGGTAGTCCCGGAAAGCTAAAGTGATAATGAAGAGAGGTTCCGTTTGCGTGCCATTTCCCCTTTTGATGCGCTTTTTTGGCATGTGTTTCGTTCATGAGCCAGTCAAGAGATTGAAAAGGACGTTTGATTCCTTGAATGTTTTCGGGTGTTTTATATTCAAGGTACAGCGAGCCTGTTTGGCCATCGAATTCGACGTCTAAATTTTTGAGTTCTTCGGGGGCTGATGATTTGAGTTTGAGGATTTCTCTGATTTGAATGGGTGGAGAGGTGTGATGCAAGGGAAGAGATTCAATGAATTCAGCCTGGTCTTTGGGATTAAGATGTTCAAGATCGACGAGTGATGCGCGTTCACTTTCGGGAATACTCTCCCATTTTTCTTGAATGAAGCTTCTTGAGGGCAATTTTGAGTTGCCTAGTAACTTTTTTTTAATTTTGATCGGCAGATGTTCAAAGGCAATTGGGTTTTTAAGATAATTTTTTAAAACTTTTGAATCGATGATTCCTTGTTTGAGAATTTCTTCGGGGATAATTTTCTTGATGTATGCCCAATCATAGTACTTCATTAAGTATTGAGCTTGATCCGGATGGATTTCTAATTCAAAGGCGACGCGGGCTATATTTTCGTATGCGGTGGGGTCAAGGTTGTCTCGAGCCGATCCACTCTTAGAAATAAGAGAAGCAGCAAAGGCCAGGAAGACGGCGATCCAGCGATAGCGATAGGAAAGAAAAAAGTACACCCTATCTTATCGGAATATTCCAGAAAAATATAATCACTTACGTGGGATAGGGGTGAATGCGAGGCTACCGCCAACTGAATAAGATGGCGGCAACCTCGTGTATGTATATACACCCACTCTTTATTTAAGTTTGGATCGCTTCGTAAGGGAGACCTAGGTCGTCAGCCACTTGCTTGTACGAAATTTTGCCATTCAAAATATTGACACCCTTTCGCAGCGCTTCGTCTTTATTGATTGCGTCGCGCCAACCGAGATTGGCGATCATGAGTGCGTATTTCAAAGTGACGTTTGTTAAAGCGTAGGTTGAAGTACGAGGGACAGCCCCTGGCATATTTGGTACGGCATAGTGAATGATTCTGTCTACCGTATAGGTCGGGTGCTCATGGCTAGTGGGGCGGCAGGTTTCAACTGATCCACCTTGGTCGACCGCAACGTCGATAATCACGCCACCGGGTTGCATGCGAGAAACCATTTCACGTGAGACCAGTTTAGGTGCCTTTGCGCCAGGAACCAGAATGCTACCAATCACCATATCAGCTGTGGTGACTGCTCGTTCGATTTGCTCGTTGTTTGAATAAAGAGTGGTGACTTCGTTGCGGAAAATGTCTGAAAGGTACTCGAGGCGATTGACGTTGACGTCCATGATGGTGACTCGAGCACCAAGACCTACAGCCATTTTTGCAGCATTGACGCCTACAACTCCACCACCTAAGATAACGACCTTGGCGCGCTCGACGCCGGTCACTCCACCTAAAAGCATGCCTTTGCCTCCGTGATCATGTTGGAGGTAGGTTGCTCCGATTTGTGTAGCCATGCGACCTGCTACGGCGCTCATAGGAGCTAGTAGAGGAAGGGATCCATCCGCAGGCTGAATAGTTTCGTATGCAATTCCAACGATTTTGCGTTCCATGAGAGCTTTTGTGAGGCGCTCATCAGCGGCAAGGTGAAGGTAAGTGTAAAGAATTTGGCCTTCGCGGAGAAGTGGGTATTCTTCTGGAAGAGGTTCTTTTACTTTTACAATCATGTCGGATTTGTCGTAAATTTCTTTGGCTGTTTCGATGATGGTGGCGCCTGCTTTGCGGTAATCTTCATCCGAAATACCTGCGCCAATTCCCGCATTGTGTTGAACGAGGACTTTGTGGCCAGCTTGGGTGAGGGCGCGAACGCCGGCAATGACCATCCCTACGCGATTTTCTGTATTTTTGATTTCCTTAGGTACGCCTACGATCATACTCATATTGGGAACCTTCCTTTTTTTAACCTTATTTTCAAGCCATCGTATGCCAGGTGGACCCCTTTGGGGAGCTTACGGCTCCATTTTGTATGGTCGAACTCATGACCCAAGTGAGTTAAGAAAGTTTTCTTAGGTTTCACTTGAGAGATGATCTCGAGCGCTTGATCAAGATTGAGATGAGTACGATGGGGTTTAAGCCGCACGCAATCAAGCACTAGCACAGAAAGTCCTCTCATCCGGTCTAATGATTCTTTGGGTATATAACTACAATCCGTTACATAGGCAACTGAGTCGATACGATAACCCACGGATTCCTGAGAACCATGAGGTACAGGGATGGGAACGACTGAAATTCCTTGTACCTCGAGAGGGCGGCTCATCGAGTATTCATGGGGGTTAAAGGGATTGAGTCGTAATAAAGGGATGCCTCCCCCTTCGGGGGGGCCTTGAGGTCGGAAAATATAACTAAAGCGTTGACTCAGTTCCTGGCATGTCCAGGCGTTGCCATAAACGGGGATATCCGATTGTTGACTAAAGTTATAACAACGCAGTTCGTCTATTCCATGAACATGATCACTATGAGGATGAGTGTAGAGCACTGCGTCGATCCGAGAGATTTTTGCACGAAGCACCTGCGTCCTCAGGTCGGTCGATGTGTCGATGAGAATACTCTTACCTTGATATTGAAGCCAAGCTGAACAACGGAGGCGGTGGTTTTTGGAGTTTTTGGAGCGACAGACCCCGCATGAGCAGGTGGGAATAGGGACGCCAGTTGATGTGCCAGAGCCAAGAATCGTAAAAATCATTTATTCCAAATCTAACATAGAAAGTTTCGGCAAGGAATGTAGGGGTGGGTGTTTTTATACTTGCCTCAGAAGTACTTCTTGCGGTCGAATAATTAAAACACCTCATTTAAAATTCCTAATGATGATCCTGGTAGGGCTCACGTCATGATGAAGAGATTTCGTTCCTGTTTTTTTTTGATTTTATTTGTTGTGCTCAGTGTTGTCGCAACGGGCTGTAAATCCAAATCCGAAGTACTTGGGATTCATTTGGGAAGCCTTGAAATGGATGTGAGAGCTCTCTCAAATGGGATGAAGGTGATTCTGGTTGAGGATCATCTTGTTCCGTATGTGAGTTATCAAACTTGGTTTCGTGTAGGGTCTGTCGACGAACAACCGGGTATTACAGGGATCTCTCATCTTTTTGAGCATTTGATGTTTAAAGGTACCCTTAAGTACGGGCCTAAAGAATTTTTTGAACAACTGGAAGCTCAAGGTGCAGTCGTCAATGCTTTTACTACTCGAGACTACACGGTCTATTATGAAAATTTTATTCCATCCTTGATCAATAAAGTCATTGAGATGGAATCAGATCGTATGGCTCATCTCAAATTGACCGAAGAGATTTTTGATAATGAGAGAAGAGTGGTTCTTGAAGAGCGACGACTCAGAGTAGAAAATACGCCAGCTGGAAAAGTAGATGAAGCACTTTGGGCATTGGCCTTTCGAGATCATCCTTATCAGTGGCCAGTCATTGGGTATCCTCAGGATTTGCTCCGATTGAAGCTTTCTGAAGTTATGGCTTATTTTAAAGAATATTATCAGCCGGCAAATGCCGCTTTGGTGGTGGTGGGGGATTTTAATTCGGATCAGATCTTTGAAGAGATTAGAAAAAATTACGAAAAAATTCAATCCCGCTCAAGACGAGTGCGAGAAGTCCCTGTTGAGCGAAAGCAAAACGAAGAACGTCGTCTTGTTCTCCGTGATTTTGTTGCATCAGAAGAGTTTGCTCAAGCGTACCATATTACTTCTGCAAAAGACGAAGACTCTTATGCACTGGATGTGCTTGCAAATATCTTGTTTGCTGGAACCAGTTCACGTGCCAATCGTCTTTTAGTGGATGAAAAAAATAAGGTCGTGGGGATTACTGGGATGGCGTTTACTCCAACGTATCCTGGGCTTTTTCTTGTGAATGGTACGATGAAAAACGGCATAGCTGCCTCAGAAGCCGAAAAACTTCTTGATGAGGTTATTCTCGAGATTCAAAAAAATGGCGTGACTCAAGATGAAATCAACGCAGCAGTGAGGCAGTTGACGGTCATGATGGTGGATGGACTGAAAACGCCATATGGTTTAGGAATTTTAATGGGGACTGTTGAAACAGTTTTTGGTGATCCAGCACGGTATCAAAAGGATTTAGAAAAATATTTGCGAGTCACACAAGAAGACGTCAAGCGTGTGGCTCAGAAATACTTGATTCCTAATAATCGTACTGTGGTGATTTTAGAACCTAAAGAACCGAGATATTTGGCTATTCAGAAGGAGAAAAAGTGATGAAATCTCTTTCTCAATTTTTTATCGCAATATTCTTAATGGTGAATTTTTTAGGAAGCTTCGTTCAGGCCGAGACGGCTCAGCTGCCGGTGCCAGAAGTTGAAACACTTCCGAATGGTCTTAAGTTGGCTTGGTTTTTGAGTAATCGTCTCCCAACGATTGACTTGGTATTGATGATTAAGTCAGGTTATCGAGATGATCCTGCTGGTAAGACGGGGACTTGCCAATTAGTCTCTGAAGTGATTGACCGGGGAGCGGGAGGAATGACTGCTCAACAAATTGCCCAGTCGATCGAGAAGCTCGGAGCAAGTCGATACGCTACTGCTGATGATGATACGTTTAGTTTAGGCGTACATGGTTTGGCGTCTGATGCATCCACGATGTTGGCACTTCTCGGGAAAATGGCGATGTATCCAGATTTTCCCATAGAAGAAGTCAAGCGGGAGCATGCACGTACGATAGATCGTTGGACTCATGTGGCTGACTATGGAGAAACGCTTGCTTCTTTGGCGTATCGACGCTTGCTTGCAGATGAGACGAGTTATTCGCGAGGTAATTTTTATTCCTTGAAAGAATTTTCGAATATCACTCGAGATGATTTGATCCAATTTCATCGCAAACATTTTACTCCTAAAAATGCAATTCTTTTGATTATTGGTCAAGGTGATCGAAGTGTCTTAAAAGAGAAGGTCCTTGCTGCTTTTGAAAAATGGAGTGGAAAAGTTCCTCAACATGAGTGGAAACCATTTAAAGATCAGCGACTCCCGAAAAAGCGAACCGGAATCTTTCTTGTTGATCGGCCTAATTTGAATCAAGCTCAGATCAGAATGGGTTTTCGCGCCCCTTTAATGAAGGCACCCGAGCATTACCCGCTTGTCGTAGCGAATGCGATGTTGAGTGAATATTTTAATAGTCGTCTCAATACACTCATTCGAGATCAACTTGGATTGACTTATTCGATTGAAAGCAGTTTTTCTTATAGTCAGGATCTCGCTCTTTTTACGATTTCTTCTGCCACTGAAAATAAGAATGTCAGTCAATTAATTGAAAAAACGATCGAAGTTTTAAAAAAGCTGAAACGTGGGCCTATTCTGCCAGATGAATTGAGGATGAGTAAAGAGTTTCTAGTGGGGGGACTTCCTATTGGAAATGCAACTTTAGTGTCCATTGCAGCTCGATGGTTAGGTGGATATGTCTTTGATCTGGGGCCAAACCACCTTAATGAATTTATACCTAAAGTGAATCAAGTTCGTGAGGAAGAGATCCTTCAAGCGGTGAATAAGAGTTTCAATTTAGATCAGATCACTATTGTGGTCGCAGGCGATGCACAACAGATTATGCGCAATCTCAAGCGTTCAAGTTATCGCATTTCATTGAGTAGATTGCTTTAAGAGAGGAATCACAACATGAATTTTTTGAGTTGTTTTTTGATCTTAATTGCCGTGTTTTTTTATCAGAGCAGTTTTGCATTGCCCAAAGGGTATTTTACCGAGGAGCAGCTTGCCCAGCAGGTGATCGATAGTGGTTGTACACCAGATGAGGTCAGGACGCGGGATGAATTTTTAAAAAGTCCTGTTGGTCAGCAGTCGGATCGTCTTCTTTTTTGCGAGAGTAGTTGCGGAAATTCAGGATGCACTTATTTTGTTTTTTTGAGGAATCAAGAGGCCTTTGATTTGTATCGGTTTGCTGGGAGCTTTTCGGGTCAATTCGAGATTCTTCGCTCGGTGCATGAAGGGTATTTCGATATTCAGGTAAAGCAACATTTAGGCGCTCAAGAAAAACGGTCATTTACACTTCGGTGCAAAGCGCATGAATACCGTTAAGATCACTGCGATTTTAATTGTTGCCTTGAGTTTTGCTTCCTCATGTGTAATGGCGCAGGACCTAGCATTCAGCTGTGGAAAAAATGGTGTTCTTGAAGATTTGCAACCTTACAAAAAAGTGCATCATCATAGAAAATTTGTTCGGGATGCAGGATGTTTAGTTTCAGATACCTCTCCAAAAAAAGAACCTGACTCAATTTTTGCATTGGGACAAAATATTGTTCAATCTATTCAAGCTTGGATGCATGGAAAGTCGAATTCTGGTTCCGATCGTGATGGAAATCTGGATGCAAAAATATCTCGGCTTGAGGAAACGGCTCATGATTGCCAGGAACCCTATGAACCTGCCATGCCAGAAGAAACTCGTTTTTCTAAGAGTTCTTCTAAGAAGGTCTCCATTTCGTACCCTTTTATGGGATTGAATCAGCTTAAGTCGGGTCAGTATGATCGCAAAGCATTGTTGAATGTCATTCGTCACGCTCTGAGTACAGGGGCGGATCCTTATTTGGCGTTAGCGGTGGTCGCTCAAGAGAATCCTCCAGTTAAAATGGAGAATTTTGAAACTTATGCTTCGAAGCGTGGCGTGATCCCAGTTGATCAAACAGGAGCTTATGAGCAGCTTGGTTGCTTCGCTAAAGATCGAGGATCTGATCGATTCCCTACTTTAAGCAATGATGATGTGACGACTTATCAGAAAGGTTATACAGCCTACACGTCGGCACGTGACGCTTATCAAAAGGCTGTGAAGCAAAATCCGTGGCATCAACAGTATGACGATTTGTCAAAAAAAGTTGCTATATTAAAAGAAAAGTTGGCCGATTTATCAGCTTCAGAAGGTAAGCGTCCGATAACAAGCGATCCTAAGTGGATCCAGTTAAGAGATGAGATAAAAAAAATCAGCAACTTTTGATGACCCTTTCTCAAAAAAAAGAAATGCAACAAGATTCAGCCCTGATTCAGAATTATCAGAAAGCAGAGGAAGAGCTCACTCGAGTTCGTATGGCTATTGCGGGAAAGAAAGGGGGGCTTTCTCAGCAAGCTTTAGAGGAGTTGACGTGTTCAGTGGATCGAAAGAAGTGCTTTGGTTTTACTTCACCTCAAAAAAATATTCCTGAAGCAGATCTTACTCATCTTACAGAAGACAAGAGTGCCGCGATCGTCGCGACTACTTTTTGTGCAAGTTCAAAACGAGTTGAAGTAGGAAGCGGTCCAGATTTTAAAATGGGTAAGGTCAACGGGAATTGCTGTGTCAAGGTTGTTGCCCCACAAGGAGTATCCCAACTGGGCACTCATGTTAAAAGCTGGATTGGCGCAAAATATCTCAAAAAGCATATTCAAGAATGTGTGAATTCTGGACGAGGTCCTTTGACGTATTGCATTCAGCGATTCAATGGAACAGGCTGCTTTGGTTGTACTGAGTCTTCTTCGAATGATTGCTTTAATGGCCTAGTTATGGAGGATCGTCCTGTTTATGGTGCTCGGGCGGCTGATTTGATGCTCAATTCATTTATGAACGAGCCGCAGATTAGGGAAATGGTCAGTGAAGCATCTGCTCAGATGAGAAAGCCTGTGGTCAGTATTTTTTGTTATGGCCATGATCAAGCACGATTTATGGTCCCGCGTGATCAGTTTCGTGATGAGCAGAATGGATATCTTTTAGGAGGTACTCAGCACCTCTATAAGATGAAATTTGAATTAGAACATTCGCTTCGAGTGCCAAAAACTGATGAAGAAAAACGGCTTTATATCAGTCGAGAAAAAAATAGGGCGATTGCTTGTAAGTCTTTATTAAATAATAAGTAATGAGGATCATGTGAGGTCTGAGGGGTGTATAGAGGCGATTTGCTGATCCATGTTACAGCTGCCCTCAAAAAAAGCGCCAGGCTCAAGCTTCAGTTGAGGTGTTTTGACTGAGCCAATGAGACGTCCGGATGCTGAGATTAGAACTTTGCTAGAGCTAATCACGTTGCCTTGGATATAGCCATTGATCATCAGGGTGTCAGCGTAGACATTTCCTTCGATCACACCGGTTTCTTCTAGAATCAGAGTACTTCCTGGAGCGGCATGAATTTCGCCGATCAGTGTGCCGTGAATTCGACAGACGTCGTCGAAGAAGATTTTTCCTTCGAGTCGTGTGTTTGCACTGATCATATTGATGGAAATTTCGTTCATGGAGATTTCGTATTTTCAGGCATATCCATTGACTGATGGATGAGTACTTCGCCTTCTCGATTGAAGATGAGGATTTCTATTTTCTCTAAAAAACTTTGAGAGTTGAAAGGTCCTAGTTTAGCATTCACTTGTCGAAAGCGGCTGACCGCAAAGGATTCGCCTCTCCGAGGGATGAGTGTGGATTGATTTTGAGTCGTTTCTAATGCTCGGGTAGGATAACTTGTGATGGTTTTGGGTCCGTGAGCGATGATAATAATTGTACCCTTTTGTGTGCCATTATCATCCCAGGAGTAATTCAGACCAAAGCGAATGTTCAGATTTTTTTGATCCCAGCTCAGGCGAAAGTTTTCGATCGAAATTGGAATTTTGCTAGGTTCCAGTGAGTGTAGAGATTGAGCAGGAAGTAGGGAACTCAGGTCGAACTGAGTAGTATCCAAAAGACTGGGCGGAATTGAAGGTGTGGAAGTAGGTCTGAGAATAGCCGACGGAGTCACATTGATGGCGATACCTGATGAAAGACTGGGAGAACTGGTCGGAGCAGGTTGGGCTGCGGCCTTTAAATCTGCTAATTCTTGTTCTAAGGCGTGTACCCGGGAAAGATCGGCTTGTTTTGCTAAATGATAAAATTTGAAAGCAAAGAAGGTGGTGACCAGAGTTGTCACGATGAGAGCCCCTGCTATGAGGCCCAGCCGAGAAAGCCAGCTTAAGGAGAACTGAAAGGTGCGAGCCACATGATGATCTTTGAAAATAAGGAGAGTGACTTGATCCGAAGATCTGCTTTGATAAGGTTCTCGGGCTGCTGACATTGGCAAGAGGTTAGCTTTTCAGAAAATAGGTGTCAACTTTAGGAAGGTTTTGGTCGATGAGAAAGCTAAATGAAGATTCTCTTCCTGAATCCACATATTAATGCAGAGCATAAAATCATCCAAGAGTTAGAGGCTCATGGACATGCGATTCTCTTGCCTTTGGATGCCGCAGAGGCTTGGCAAATGTTCGAGCTTCATGGGTCGAGTGTCTCTTTAGCTATCCTTCATCGAGAGGGGCTGGGGGGAGACGAAGGTGTTCAGCTCATTCAGAAGCTCAAGACCTCCCCTGACCAGGTTGATTTGCCGGTCATTCTTTCTTCGGATGTTTGGCAAGATTCTGATTTTGTAAATCATCAGAATAGCTCTGATGGCGTGAACGCTTATGTGCAGTGGCCATTTTCTGAATCGCAGATTCTCGAGTTGATGAATCATATTTTTGATCTCCCGTTAGAAGTTCATTCAGAGCAAAAAAACGAGAGTGTTTTAGATGAGCCATTGTCATTGGAGTCTGAAAGTGCAGTCGTTTTAGAATCTGAATTCCCTCTCATGGAGGAGTCTGAAGTCTCCATAATATCAGAAGAAGCGATTCCTCCTCTTAAAGTGGATTTAATTAAAGAGGATCCGATTTTTTCTCGGCCGATTGGAGATGCGGTAGTTCCAGGGGGCGCTGTTCAGTCACCTGATGTAGAGACTTTAAAAAAATATCTTTTGCTTCGGGAGCAGGATGTAGCCGTACTTTCTTCAAGATTAAAGATTGCCGATGAGCGGGTTCTATCATTAGAAAATAGCCTAAAAGCTGAGCGTGAAAAATCAGTAGATCTAGATACTTTAGCGGAAGAACGAAAAATTCAGCTCGATCGTTTTGAAAAAGAGAAAGTTTTAGAAATGGAGAATCTCCAATCGGAACTTTCGGATCTTCGTTTTCAAATTAAGGCTAAAAGTGACAAGGGTCGAGTTCTCGAGCAGCAACTGAAGGAAGCAGCCGGAGAACTCGAACGACTGAAGGAACGAGTTCGTAATGATATCCGTAAGATTCGGGTAAGAGAAAAAGAACTGGAGAATAAGCTCGAACTCATCAAGAAAGATTCTGAGCTTTTACTTGCAGGGAGAGAAAATAAGATCATAGAACTGAAGCGTAAGGTTGATTTACTCGAATTTAATATGGATCTGTTGCAGGATCAGTTCTCACGTGAGAAGGAAATTTCAAGCCGTTTGCGTGAGCATCTCGCAAAGGTAGGTCAGGTAGTTCGGGTAGCTGCTGGATTGATTGATTCATCTGGAGGAGAAGGTTCAAAAGCATCATGATTTCTGGAGTTGAGGCTCATCATGTTTTGCTGATTGAGGAGGATCCGAAGGAAATCGAGATTCATGGGGATCTGATTCGTCATGTGGCGAATTGTAAAGTGGATGTCATGTCCCATGTGGAGAACTCCATCGATTGGATTGCTAGGTCTAATTATCACCTCATCATCATTGATGAGGCGCTTAATGGTTTAATTCTTTTAGAGCGGATCAAGAGAATGAGTCCTAATACCAGTGTGATTTTAATTTCAGGCCAAGCGACTGTCGAGCACGCGGTAGCGGCAATTCGCTTAGGTGCGGAGGACTATCTTCAGAAGCCTGTTCCTTTAGATTCTTTAAAGCTGGCTGTGAAACGAGGATTAGACCGAAAGGTCATCTTTGCAGAGAGTACAGGGGCTTCTCATTTTCTGTCGTTACTGAATAGCTGTCAGATGATTTCTGCTTCTTTTGATCAAGAAAAGATTTTTGGAATTGTCAAATCCTATTTCTCACGAGAATTAAAATCGGAATATTGTGCGATTTTTTCGGTCATCGAAGGCAAGGTGATTCGCTTTATCGATCATCAGCTGGAATCTCCTGCTGATCGAGCTATGCAAGAAGTTCTGGATATTGCGATTCAGGCGTCCAATCCGTTGGCACAAATGATTGAATCAGGAGAATTTTATCAGTTCATTGACCGAGGGCAATTGACTCTTGGGCTTTTCATTTTTAGATTTTCTTGTGCTGGTAAAGAAGATTATTTCTGTGTTTGTCTCTCGCCTCAGCGACCGGTTGCAACCGAGTTTTTCGAAGCGCGCCTCAAAATGCTCAAAGCGCAAATAGAGGTGACTGCACGCAATATTCAACAGTTTCAGGGCGTGCAAGATCTAGTTTACGTAGATGATGTCACAGGTCTTTATAATACCCGTTATCTTCACTATGTTTTAGATCGTGAGATCACGCAAGCTAAGCTCAATTCTCGGTCTTTTGCGGTACTGTTTATCGATGCGGATCAGTTTAAGAGTATCAATGATAAATATGGTCATTTGGTCGGGAGTAAACTCTTGAATGAACTCGGAAATCATTGTCGCAAATTTGTGAGAGAGAAAGATGCTGTTTTTCGTTATGGTGGAGATGAGTTTGTAGCAGTTCTTTCGAATTGTGATTTAGCCACAGCTCATGGAGTTGCAGAGCGAATTCGTCGTTCGATTGAAGAGGAAGGTTTTTTGCGTAATGAAGGACTTGATGTTCACTTTACAGTGACTATTGGTGTCGCTCTTTTTCCTGATCATGCTTCTTCGAAACAGGAAATTATCGACGCAGCAGATCAAGCGATGTATGGAGCCAAGCGGACTTGTCGTAATAGTGTGCTTATAGCTCATTCGAGCAAAGGTTCAAAACGGGGTGTTCGATGACAGAATTTTCAGATGCCGATTCCCCAAGTACACCGAATTTTTCGTCTTCAACTTCTGGGTATTCAGGGTCATCTACGGTAAGGCCCCGATTCAAGCTCGTCGTGAGTGATTTTCATCTCGGCAAAGGACGTTATTTTCGGGATGGAACTCGTAATATTTTAGAAGATTTTATCTACGATCGAGAGTTCGCTGAGTTTTTGAATTACTACCGTTCAGGATCTTTTGCTGATGCAGAGGTCGAACTTGTGTTGAACGGAGATATTTTAAATCTTCTTCAGATCGATAGTTATGGTGTATTTACCCATTTGATCACTGAACGTAGCGTAGTTCGGGCTGTACAGCGCATTATTGCGGGGCATTCGGAGTTTTTTCATGCGTTGAGACGTTTTGCCGCTACGCCTGGGCATTCGATTAGTTATGTCGTGGGGAATCATGATGCAGGGATGTTGTGGTCTGGTCCTAGAAAAGTTTTTTCGGAGGCTTGTGGTGCTCCCGTTAAGTTTCATGACGTATTTTACAAAGTAGATGGGATTTATATTGAACACGGTCAGCAGTACGAACGTTTTGCTCGTATCAATATGAATCGACCTTTTATTACCAGTGGTCTTCCTGAGCCGGTATTAAATCTTCCGTGGGGTTCCCTGTTTGTTGCAGTGGTTTTACCTAAAGTAAAACAAGAACGTCCTCATGTAGATAAAGTACGTCCTTTTAATGCCTTTCTCCGTTGGGTTTTGATTCATGATCCTTGGTGGGGAATTCGAACAGGGATGGGTATATTAAAATTTGTTTTTGATACGCTGCTTTTTCGGAGTCGTTACCAGATTCGCCAAGGAGTTCGTGCGACGCTGGGTCTTTTAAAAGAGATTTCTCTTTATCCTAATTATGACCGGTTAGCTTTTAAGGTACTTGAAGAGAACGATGATGTTTACACTGTGATTTTTGGACACACTCATATTCTGCGTTATCGGCAGTGGCGTGAAGGTAAGGAATATTTTAACGAAGGCACCTGGAACGAAACGACAAACCTATTTCTCGATGATTACGGAAGACAAATTCGTTTGACCTACGCCTTTATTGAGTATCCTGTAATAAGCGAGCAGAGTACTGTTGCTAGTCGCCCTAAAGTGCGATTGAAACAATGGAACGGCGTTTGGAAACCTGAATCTGAAGTTCTCGTCTAAACTATCTGATTGAGGCTTTATTTCGACAGCTCTTTCATGAGGTTTTCAAGAGCCGGCTGGATGTCCACATATTGAGAAGGCTTTGAGAGGATTTCGGACAAAGCCGGCGGGATTTCTAAAGTTTCGCCAATCAAAGGTTCCACAATCGTTTCAAATTTTGCAGGGTGAGCCGTAGAAACAATGACCCAATGTTCATCTTGAGGAAGTGATTTTCTGACGAAGGCTGCAGTGGCTGTATGGGGACACCAGGCTCGACCTAGTGTTTTCCAGTCTTCAGCGATGGTGTTTTGAATTTCTTGATCTGATACGGAGAAGGCCGCGACTTCTTTTTTGAGCCGTTCAATTTCTGGAAAAAGATGACGAATTCTTTCGATATTGCTGGGGTTGCCGACATCCATCGCATTGGCAAGTGTGGCGACAGTAGAATGGGGTTTCCAGATGCCCGATTGAAGATACTCAGGGACCGAGCGATTAGCATTACAGGCGAGTACGACCTGACGGATCGGAAAGCCCATTTCTTTAGCCCAGAGTGCGCCGACAGAGTTTCCTAAGTTTCCAGAGGGAATAATGAATCCGGTTGCCTTGCCTGTTTTTTTGTAATGAAGGATGCTCGATACTGCGTAATAAAAGGATTGGGGCAGAATTCTTCCGATATTGATACTATTGGCGCTTGTAAATGAGCGTTGATGAGCAAGAGTAGGTGTATTAAAAGCTTGAAACGCTTCTTTGACGAGACGTTGGCAGTCATCAAAGGTTCCGTGAACAGCGATCGAATGAATATTATCGCCCCAGCAAGTAAGTTGCTTTTCTTGGCGAGGCGAGATTCTGCCTTTAGGAAAAAGAACAAATACTTCAAATTCAGAATGGCGATGAAAGGCCGCTGCTACTGCACCCCCGGTGTCCCCTGAAGTAGCGACCAGGATGGTAGAGCGTTTTTGAAGTGTCTTGCTTTCACTCAAAGTGTCTAAGCATTCTCGCAAAAATCGCGCACCCACATCTTTGAATGCGGCTGTAGGACCATGGAAAAGCTCCAATACGGAGGTGTTTTCTGAAAGGGGAATAAGTGGGATGGGGAAATCAAAAGCGCGCTTACAAATGGAGCTGATCTCGGCTCGAAGTCCTGTGGCATGATCTTTAATAAAAGGAGCAAAAATTTCTCGACCTATTTTTGCAAGGCTCAGATCTTCGTTTGCTAAAGACGCAAATTGCGCTGGATTAAAGTGAGGAAAACTCTCTGGTACGTAGAGTCCACCATCTGGCGCAAGACTCGCACTGAGTGCTGTCGAAAATTGAATAATCGGACTTTGGCCTCGAGTACTTATAAAATTCACAGCAGGTAAGCTCCTTTTGGGCTAACGGGAGAAATCCATGCTTCAACGGAATGATGGTTTGCTTTCATGAATTGATCGACCATCGCCGTGCGAACATTTTCTGCAACGGAACGTGATGAAGTCCACGCAAAAACGCTGGGCCCTGCGCCCGAGATAGAGCATCCCAGTGCGCCTGCCTCTATGGCTGCTTTCTTGACCGCATGAAATCCTGGGATGAGGTGAGCGCGTTGGGGTTCAATCAGAATATCTGAAAGAGATTGTCCAATGAGCGAAACATTATTGCCGTAACAGCCCGCCAGAAAGCCTGCGAATAATGCCGATTGTTGAACATGGTTTTTAAGGCTGAGCTCAGGCTTTAAAATAGCTCTTGCTTCACGAGTTTCAACGCGTATCGCTGGATGAACGAGCACGCAAATGATGTCTGCGGGGACAGGGACTTGAATGATGGTGGGTGTTTCGTCTTTACCGATTTCTAGGGCGATGGTTAACCCTCCATAAAGGCAGGGTGCAACATTGTCCGCATGCATGGAGCCGCTTGCGACCGATTCTCCAATGAGTGCATATTTGATGAGTTTTTCGCGAGGCAAGGGTTCGTCTAAAACTGCATTGGCTGCGACAGCTGCTGCAACAGCAGACGCTGCTGAGCCGCCCATTCCTGAGCCGATAGGAATTCCTTTTTGAATATCTACCTGAAAACCGAAATCTAACCTCAAATCAGAACAGAGTTGGACGAGACCCGCTGTTGCTGTGTTTTTGGTAGGATCGGCGGGGATGATGTTGTCGTTGATATGGGTGATTGAAACTTTTCCGGCCTCAGGAATACGAGTGACCGTGACACGATCGCCCACTGTTCCTACCGAAAAACCAAGAACATCAAAGCCGACAGCGACATTTCCGACGGTAGCAGGTGCAAATGCGGTAGCTGAGAGTGGTTTTTGAATCATGATGGAGCTCCGAGATAAGCAGATAGCTTAAGCAGATCAGCAAAAACGCCTGCAGCAGTTACTTCAGGACCTGCACCAGGACCTTGGATAACCAAAGGCTGGGTGTTGTAACGCTGCGTTTTGAAAACAACGATATTATCGCTCCCGCTGATGTGCGCAAATGGGTGAGTGTTGGGATAGAATTGTAAGCCCACCTTTGCAATGACTTCGCTACACGGACCGGATGGCTCGAGCATTCCAACATAACGGATGACTTGGTTTTGGCTTCGAGCTGTATCGAGGAGTTTTCTCATCTTTGAGTCATGAGTGTGCAGGGCTTTGAGATAATCTTCGACTTTTCCTTCGCGTAATTCTTGAGGCACGAGGCTCTCGACTTCGACATCGCTTAACTCGAGTGGGAGTTGGATTTCTCGAGCAAGAATGACCAATTTTCGAGCTACGTCTATTCCGGAGAGGTCGTCTCTTGGGTCGGGTTCAGTATATCCACGAGCTCGTGCTTCACGGACGATTTCAGAGAAAGGTGTATTTTCGTTGAATGAGTTAAAGATAAACGAAAGCGTTCCGCTAAAGACCCCTTCGACTCGAATGATGCGATCTCCAGTACGATGGAGATCTCGTAAAGTTTGAATGATCGGAAGCCCCGCGCCAACATTAGTCGAATAGAGGAAGTGTCTTTGAGATTTTTTTACTGTCTCTTTGAGGTTGCGGTAACTTGCGTAATCAGCAGTGTTTGCTTTTTTATTCGGAGTGATGATGTGGATTCCCATTTTGAGCCAGTGAGGATAACGCAGCGGAATTTCTGAACTCGCTGTGGCATCGATGATCACTGAATGAGGGAGATGATCTGATCGAACATGACGTTCAAAATGCTCGATGTCCGAAGGTTCTCCGCAATGATCGATATTATTTATTGGATTATTTATTTGATTATTTTCTGGATTTTCTGCTGGTACGTTGGCTTGAGGTTCTTGAAGGAGCATTTTTCGCGAATTCATGATGCCCCGAATTCTGACTTCGATTCCACGCTCTTGTTTCATGAATTGAGCTTGATCTTGGAGTTGTTTGATGAGTGTTTTGCCGATCAAGCCATTTCCGATGATTCCAACTGACAAAGTATGAGTAGAAAGAAAGAAGGCAGAATGGACTGAGCGAAGCGCACGTGTGGAGTCTTTACGTGGGATGACGGCAGAGATGTTTCGTTCGGATGAACCTTGCGCAATGGCTCGAATATTGATTCCGGCTTTACCTAAAGCGTCAAAAAAACGACCGGAAATACCAGGGTGCTGAACCATGTTGTCGCCGACTACCGCCAGGATCGCGCAGTCAGATGTGACTTCAACTCTTTGAATGAGTCCTTGTTGAAGTTCGGCATAAAATTGTTTTTCGACCGATTTACGCGCAAGCTCTGCTTGAGATTCGTAAATGCTGAAACAGATCGAATGTTCGGAGCTGGCCTGTGAGATCATCACAACGGAGACTCCTGCAGAACGCAGGCCACCAAAGAGTCTTTCGGCGATGCCTGGAACTCCGACCATTCCGGTTCCTTCGACATTGATTAAAGCAATATTTTCAATGACAGAGAATCCTTTGGCTAAACGATCAGATTTTGCTGAAGAATGAATTTTGGTTCCTCTGAAGGTAGGATTGAAGGTGTTTCGAATCCAAATGGGAATATTTCTTTCGATGGCAGGCTTAACGGTTGCTGGATGAACTACTTTAGCTCCAAAGTAAGCGAGTTCGGCCATTTCGTTATACGAAACTTCGTCTAAGATCACAGCTTCTGGTACGAGACGAGGATCAGCACTGAGTACTCCATCGACATCAGTCCAGATGGTGATTTCATCTGCTTCAAGAAGAGCACCAAAAATCGAACCAGAAAAATCGCTCCCATTTCTTTTAAGTGTGGTGGCTACTCCTTCGATCGTAGAAGCGACGAAGCCCGTGACGATGACGAGTCGAGAAGAATGTTGAGCTAGCCATTCCTTCATTCGGGATCCGGATACTTCCCAGTTCACAACAACGGATTGTTCAAGAGGTTCGACTACAAGGACTTCACGTGCATCTAACCAGTCAGAGGCGTGGCCTTGGTTTTGAAGGAGGGCATTGAGGAGTTGTGCAGACCAGACTTCGCCGTGACCTGACACCCATTCTACATTGCGCTCTGAAGCGGTCTTAGTGAGCCAGATACCGCGGAGAATTTCTTGAATGTCATTAAAATCTTGATCTAAACGCTTCAAAAAATTTTGTTTGAGAGCGTGATCGGTCAGCATCTGATTCAATGCTTCGATATGCCAATTTTTAATTGTATTGAGTCGAGTGAGATAAGAGTCATCGTGTTTACGGGCACATTCAACTAAGTCAATCAGGGCATCGGTGACGCCTTTCATTGCGGACACGACGATGGCTCTTGGTGCTTTGTCGCCGAGATCTGTGACGATTTTTGCCACGTTCTTGTAACATTCGGCATTGCCTACGCTTGTTCCTCCAAATTTATGAACCGTCCAGACCTGATCTTTTTTCATCATGTTTTTTGACATAGTTATTTAAAATTCTATACGGCATTGTGGGGCTCGGCCAAGTAAAACCAGTGGTCGTTCTCTTGAACCCAGTAATTTTTCATTCTCCTACCTTCATGATAAGATTCACGCTACATGATTCAATCCTCAAAAAATCTTTCAGTTCTCATTGTGATTCCAGCTCGGTATGCTTCTACGCGGTTGCCCGCCAAACCTTTGGCGGATATTCATGGAAAGCCGATGATTCAATGGGTCTATGAGCGTGCTATGCAAGTTCAAGGGGGCTCTGACGTTCTGGTGGCTACTGTTGTAGCTACAGATGATGATCGAATTGTAAAAGCAGTCGAAGCATTTGGCGGTCGGGCTATTCTCACTTCAGCAGATCTTCAAAGTGGAACCGATCGTGTTGCCGCTGTAGCTGACCAAATCCCGGCTGACATTTATGTCAATCTTCAGGGCGATGAGCCGTTAATTGCTCCTGAGACCATTGAAAAAGCGATAGATTTAGTCAAAAGTGGTGATTTTTCGATTGGGACGGTCATGACCCGATTAAAATCTTCGGTCGAACTGCATGATCCCTCTGTTGTGAAGGTCATTGCGGATCGTAATCAGCGAGCCATTTACTTTTCAAGGCATCCCATTCCTTATAGCCGGGGGCCTGAACCCGGGTCAGAGGGGCCTTTTGCTTGCCTGCGTCATGTCGGGCTGTATGTCTATAGGCGCGAGGCTTTGCTTCAATTTAGGTCCTTAGCACCTTCTTCACTTGAAAAAGGGGAGATGTTGGAGCAGCTCCGAGCTCTTTCTGAGGGGTTTCCTATTGGAATCGTTGAAGTCGATTTCACTTCTATAGGCGTGGATACGCCAGAAGATCTTGATCTGGTGAGGAAGATTCTTGTATGACTTGGATACATGTCAAAGCAGAAAAAATATATCTTCGTCACGGGTGGCGTCCTTTCTAGTATTGGTAAGGGCATCAGTGCTGCATCCCTTGGGATGCTCATGGAACAACGAAATATTAAAGTGACCATGGTCAAAATGGATCCCTATCTGAATGTGGATCCAGGGACGATGAGCCCGCTTCAACATGGAGAAGTATTTGTTCTTGATGACGGGGCTGAAACCGATCTCGATCTTGGACATTATTCTCGATTTGTTCAGAACGCTCATTTCACACGTAAAAATAGTTTCACTACAGGTCGAATTTACGATGCGGTGATTCGTCGTGAACGAGCAGGTGGGTACCTCGGAAAAACTGTTCAAGTTATTCCCCACATTACTGACGAAATTAAACGTCATATCAAGGCTGCTGCAGAAGACGCTGATCTAGCCATTGTTGAGGTCGGTGGCACTGTGGGCGATATCGAAAGCTTGCCGTTTCTTGAAGCGATTCGTCAAATGAAGGTTGAAGAAGGTGCTTTTAATGTTCTTTTTGTGCACCTGACGTTAGTTCCTTATATTACTACAGCAGGAGAGCTTAAGACAAAACCTACGCAGCATAGTGTAAAAGAATTGCGCGAAATTGGAATTCAGCCTGACATTTTGCTTTGCCGATCAGATCGAATCTTACCTAAAGATGTTAAAGAAAAAATCGGCCTATTTTGTAATGTTCCCGCAGATCAAGTTTTCAGTGCTGTTGATGTCAGCACGATCTATGAAGTCCCTCTTTATTTTCATGCAGAAGGCTTTGATGAAAAGATTGCTGAAAAACTTGGTATTTGGAGCGGTCGCCCGGATCTGACACGCTGGAAAAACATGGTCGAAAAAGTTCGCAATCCCAAAGGAGCTGTCACGATTGGGATCGTGGGCAAGTACATGGATTGGCATGATAGCTATAAATCACTTTCAGAAGCCTTGATTCATGGTGGCGTCGCTAATGACGTCAAAGTCAACATGGTTTATGTAGATTCTGAGGAAATTGAAAAAGAAAACAACTTTGATCTTTTACGTAAGGTTGATGGCATTCTCGTTCCTGGCGGTTTCGGAGAACGTGGCATCGAAGGAAAGATCAAAACTATCGAATTTGCTCGTACCCAAAATATTCCATTTTTTGGAATTTGTCTGGGAATGCAGCTCGCAGTAGTTGAATTTGCGCGCAGCCAATGTGGCCTCATTCATGCGAACTCCGCAGAGTTTAGACCAGACAATACTGAAAATGTGATTGATATGATGGAGGCTCAAAAAGGAGTGACCGATAAAGGAGGTACCATGCGTTTGGGTGCTTACTCGTGTCAGATCCTCACAAAGTACTCTGGTAAATCCACTCGAGCTTATCAATCTTACGGCAAAGAGATGATCTCTGAACGTCATCGACATCGTTTTGAAGTCTCCAATGAGTTCCGCCCAGTTTTACAAGAAAAAGGTTTAGTAGTCTCCGGAAAGAACGTGAATCCAGAGACAGGGATGGAACTGGTCGAGATGGTTGAGTTACCTAATCACCCTTGGTTCTTAGGTTGCCAATTTCATCCTGAACTTAAGAGTCAGCCGATGAATCCTCATCCGCTTTTTGCGTCCTTTATCAAAGCTGCAAAAGAAAATGCCAAAGGGATCCAAGAATCTCTCAAAGGAATCGAGTAACTCATGATTTCTCCTATGACATTGATCGCGGGACCTTGTGTCATTGAGGACGAAGGTCTGACCTTAGAAATTGCACAAGAGCTGAAACGTCAGCTTTCTGGGCTTCCTATTCAGCTTTATTTTAAAGCCTCTTTTGATAAGGCCAATCGGAGTGCTTTTGATAGTTTTCGTGGGCCTGGGATGAAAAAAGGTCTCGAAATTTTAGGAAAAATTAAAGCTCGAACAGGTCTTCCTGTTCTGACGGATATTCATACTCCGGATCAAGCAAAACTGGTTGCTGAAGTCGTCGATTTTATCCAGGTCCCTGCTTTTTTATGTCGGCAGACCGATCTTGTAGTTGAAGCAACTGAAGCTGCACTTCAGTTTGGGCGAAAATTGAATATCAAAAAAGGGCAGTTTCTTGCCCCTTGGGATGCAAAGAATATTATCGAAAAAGTGCGCTCCGTTCAAGGTGTGCATCTGAGTTCTGTTCCTCTGAACGAGGTTCTTTATATTACCGAAAGAGGAGTGACTTTCGGATACAATACCTTGGTTGTCGATATGGTTTCATTTCAATGTATTCAGGGTTTTGGTGTTCCTGTGATCTATGATGCGACCCACTCCATTCAAATGCCAGGAGCAGGTTCAGGTGGAAAAAGCACAGGCGGAAAGCGGGAATACTTAGAAACTCTTGCTCGTGCAGCTATGGCAGCAGGAGCAGATGGTCTATTTATGGAATGTCATCCACGACCACAAGAAGCAAAAAGCGATGGACCCAATGCTTTTTATCTTCAATATGTCGGCGAATTTGTGAAGCAGTTGTTAGCAATTCGTCAATTAGTTGCCGTTCAGCCTAAACTGTTGCCTGAAGCAAAATTTTCTTAAAATAATTTTTAAGTAAATTTCGATTTGTTCCGAGAGCTGATTGAGAGTTGTCGAATACTTTATCAATTAGAGGAATGAATTCTTATGCGTTTCGATCGAAAAATGATTCGTGTTGCTTGCATTGCTCCATTAGTCCTCGTCGCTTGTTCTAAGAAAACAATCGAGGTAAATGGTACTCAATCTAACATAGAAACTCCTTCCGTAACGGAATCTCTCATTCCTCAGGCAACGGAATCTCCAGCGACTCTTGTAACAGCGACACCTAGCCCTGAAGAGAGTGCCTCTCCGAGCACAGCACCGACTTCAACCCCCAGTCCAAGTGAGAGCACTGGAGCACAGGCGCCCATCACAGGAGCAGGTGTCTTAGTTGCCTCTGCCTCAGCAGTGACTCTTTCCAATGATGCATTGACCATCACAGGTGATAATCTTCAGGACGTCACTCAAGTAAAATTAATGAATGGAACCACACAAGTTCAAGTTCTCAATGTGACCAATAAATCTAAAACTTCTCTTGTTGCTACCGGGAGTGCAGCCCTTCAATTGATTGCAGGAACTGCCTACAATCTGATTATTTCTAATGCTCAAGGAGTAACCACGATCCCATTGAGCGTCGACTTAACCAAGGTTCCGTCTGGCGGACTGGCCGTAGGTGCTCAACAGTTTTTTGTCGGTTCAAATGGAAAAGTAGGTATTGGAACGGCAACTCCTCAAGCTTTGTTTCATGTCGTGGGTGATGTAGGTTCAACTGCGCCTTTTCCAAATCGTGTAGGAATGCTTCTTGAAGCTGCTGATGGCACGAGTTCGGCACAGCGGTATGGAAGTTTGATTTATTCGGATACCAATGTTCCTGGATTTATTGGGATGCGCGCTAAAGGTACTAAGGCTGCTCCAACCGCAATTCAAGAGAATGATTCTTTAGCTGATTTTGCTGGTTTGGGTTACGCGATAGACCCAGTTGATTCAACTAAATCAGGATTTGCAAATGGCATTCGTGGTTATATGAGAATTCGAGCTTCAGAAGCCTGGAGTCCAACTGCTCAGGGCACAGAGATTGCTTTTTTTACTACTCCGACTAAAACAATAAAATCCCAAGAACAGTTGACGCTCACTGCTGATGGTCAATTAGGTATTGGTGTGACTAAGCCTGCTGCAACCCTCGATGTAGATGGGACGGTCCGATTAGCGAAGCATACCTATGCGACTGCACCCGCTTGTGATGCCGATCATGATGGAAGTTTAGCTAGGACAAGTCTCTATACTCTGTGCATTTGTAGACCGAATAGTACGAATTCGGGATACCTTTGGGTGAATCTAGTTGATGGAGTGAGTGCTTGTAAGTGGCAGTAAGCTTCATTTTGTGGGAGGATAGGGTCACTTTTAAGGAGAACCTGACGAATGATCCATTCCTCCAGCGGCTCGATTGCATCGATCAAGCTACTTGAAACCCCAGATATTCAAACTCGATTGAAAAAAATTCGACTCCTCATCTTAGATGTGGATGGCGTGATGACTGATGGCCGGATTTTTTGGTTAGAAGGCCATGGTTGGACACGCCATTTTCACATTAAGGATGGCTATGGTCTTAAGCTTTTAATGAAATGTGGTGTTCAGGTCGCTGTGATCAGTGGCGGAGATTCCAAAGATGTTCGAACGCGTATGGAGTTTCTCAAAATCCAAAACGTTTTTCTAGGAGATGAGGACAAGCTCAAAGCTTTAGATAAGATCATTGAGGCAACAGGACTTTTGACTGATCAAATGGCGTTTATGGGAGACGATCTTTTTGATATCCCAGTCATTGAGAAAGTCGGATTTAGTGCAACCGTTCCTCACGCCGTAGATGAAGTCAAATCCCGTGTTCATTATGTCACAGAAACTCTGGGAGGTTGGGGCGCAGTTCGCGAGATTGCGGATGCGATTCGAAAAGCTCAAGGCTTAGGACCTTATTTGGATTGAGATCATGTCTTCAGTAAAAGTAAAAAAAAGCAGTAAAAAACAACGAAGATCTGGTTCAAAACCCGTTCGCCGATGGGTGGTCAAAGCAGGAAGCAATCTGGTTTGCACCGGAGGTCCACTTTTAGTGAGATCTTGGATGCAGCAAGTGGCTGAGCTTCAACGAGTTCACGGCGTTCAAGTCATTTGGGTGACTTCGGGTGCCATTGCTTCGGCAGCCGATCGAACGGGTTTTCGAAAAAAGAAACGTGAATTAGCCGAAAAACAAGCACTGAGCGCCATTGGTCAACCCATGGTGATGGATCTCTATAATCTTGCCCTTCATGCAGCGGGGACGATGGGGGGTCAGATTCTTTTGACCTATGATGATTTGGCGGATAGTGCGCGACGGCTCAACTTTCAAAATACGATCGAACAGCTTCTCAAATGGGGAGTGGTTCCTATCCTCAACGAAAATGATGCCGTTTCTACAGACGAAATTCGTTTTGGCGATAATGATCGACTTTCTGCCAAAGTAGCGCGTTTTACCTCAGCTGAACGTTTGGTGATTTTGACTGATGTCGACGGACTTTATGATAGCGATCCCAAAAAAAATCCCAAAGCTCGGCTGATTTCTGAGTTGGCAGGGGTCAGCTCTCATCTTTTGAATCAACTCGAACCTCAAGCAGGTTCTCAGCGCGGAACAGGTGGAATGTTTTCTAAAGTGCGAGCCGCACAAGAGGCTGCAGAACATGGAATTGAGACATGGTTACTTCGAGGAGATATTCCTTCGGCTCTTCTTCAGGTAGAAAATTGCGAAAATTACCAAGGAACTCGAATTCTCCCATCAGAAAAGAAAAGTAGAAAAAAACCATGATCGATCAGCTCAAGTCTTTACGTGATGCAGCTCGCGAATTGAGATCCATTTCGGCAGAAGCTAAAAATAAAATATTAAAAAAAGCAGCCGAGCTTTTGGAAGAAAAAAGCGAAGCACTCCTCAAAGCGAATCAAGCAGATCTTGATCAGCTCCCGCCGGATACTGCATCTGCTTTTCGAGATCGATTGACTTTGAATAAGAAAAGACTCGAGCAAATGGCCGAAAGTCTCAGGCAAGTCGCAGCCCTTGCAGATCCAGTCGGTGAGGTGGTTGAGTCACGTGTTTTGAAAAATGGACTCAAAGTATCTCGTCAACGATCTCCTCTTGGGGTCATTTTTATGATTTTTGAATCGCGCCCCAATGTCGCGGTTGAAGCATTTTCGTTAGCTTTTAAAGCAGGAAATGCAATGATTCTCAGAGGTGGTAAAGAATCGACACAAAGCACTGCAGCTCTGTATGATCTTTTGAAGGAAGCTCTTGAATATGGCGGAATTTCACATTCGTGCCTTTGGGGAGTTACAGATCCAGATCGAAAATTGGTCGAGCGTCTTCTTCAAGAAAAAGATTGGATTGACGTAGTCGTTCCTCGTGGTGGAGAAGGGTTGATTGATTTTGTCACTCGCCATTCTCGAATCCCAATTATTAAGAATGATCGAGGCATGTGTCATGTCTATATTCATGCCGACGTAGATCTTGAGATGGCTGAGCAAATTGTCTTCAATGCAAAAACTCAGCGTCCTGGAGTTTGTAATGCGATGGAGACTTTGCTGGTAGATGAAAAAATCGCCCAAAGTTTTTTACCCCGTTTATACACTCTGCTCGAGCCCTTTGAGTTGCAGTGGCATGGGTGTGAGAAAACATGTTTGATTCTTTCTGGTCATTCTCACCTTCAATTAGCTCAAGAGCAAAACTGGGACATGGAGTACCTCAGTTTAGAAATGAATTGTCGAATAGTGAAATCTGTTGATGAAGCCATTCAACATATTGAACTCCACGGCTCTCGTCATTCAGAAGCGATTATTACAAAATCCGAAAAAGTTGCACGACGATTTCAATTTGAAGTCGATGCAGCTGCAGTTTATTGGAATGCTTCTACGCGATTTACTGATGGCTTTGAGCTGGGCCTAGGCGGAGAGCTCGGGATTAGTACTCAAAAACTTCATGTGAGGGGTCCAGTTGGACTTCGTGAGTTAACGAGCGTGCGTTGGATCATTGATGGCGATGGTCAGGTCCGAATTTAAATAGAGGTGATTGAAATGTCGACCAAAGAAGGTGTCATTAAAATTGGAATTCTAGGGATGGGCAAGATGGGTGAAGCCATTGCTCAAGGGTTGCTTCGGTCAAAAGGAGTATCTGAAGTACTCCTTGAAGGCACCACTCATTCTAAAGAAAGTGCGGCTGAAGCTTCTTCTAAACTCAAGATTCTCTGCGATAATGATAATCTGGGCTTGGTTTCACGTTCAAAGCTGGTTTTACTTTGCGTTAAACCTCACCATGCCCAAGCAGTTTTAAAATCAGTTTCGGATCAGCTCACTGATGCTCACCTTTTAATTTCTATTTGTGCATCTATTACTACAGAACAATTAAAAGTTTGGTCGGGCGGGCGATGCCGAGTGATTCGTGCAATGCCCAATACTCCTTGTTTAATTGGTGAGGGGATGACAGTCCTGTGCGGAGGCTCAGGTACACAACGTCGAGATCTGGAGCTTGCTGAAGAGATCTTTTGTTCTCTTGGTAAAACAGCAGTCATTGAAGAATCCTTGATGGACGCTGCTACCGGTTTGAGTGGTTGTGGCCCAGCCTATGTTTATTTGATGATCGAAGCATTGAGCGAAGCGGGAGTTAAAGCTGGCTTACCGCGCAAGGTGGCCACTCTTTTAGCAGCACAAACGCTTTCAGGAGCATCTCAAATGGTGATCGAACGTGGCGAACACCCAGCAGCACTCAAAGATGAAGTGACGACTCCAGCCGGATGCACTGTTGACGGATTAATGGCTCTTGAAGAGGGTAAATTACGAGTCACTTTGATTAAAGCAGTTTTGGCTGCAGCAAAACGAAGTAAAACATTGAGAGGCGAATAAAGCTTTAAGAGTTGGCATGATTAAAATCTGGAATCGTTCTGAAAATTGCGAAGAGATCGAAAAAGTTTACGGTAGTCAGTGGGTTCAGCGCCTTTATGGAAACTCGGTGAGCCGGTGGGTAACGGATCAATTTCTGGCGGGGCGTTGGGTTTCAAAACTTTCAGGTCTTTACGAGTCTTCGTCTCGCAGTCGAAAAAAAATTGAGCCTTTTATCGAGGAATTCTCGATTCGAATGTCTGAATTTGAAGAAGGGCCGTTTGATTCATTCAATGATTTTTTTAGTCGTCGATTTAAGTCAGGCATGAGGCCGATGGTTTCCAGCAATTCAGCGGGCATTTCAGTGATGCCCGCATTCGCAGAGGCTCGCTACCTGGCATTTGAGAAAGTCGATGAAGATCGAGCTTATCCTGTTAAAGGACTTTCGCTTTCTCCGGTGCGACTGTTAGGTTCTCTGGAGCGAGCTCAACCTTTTTTAGGCGGAGCAATGCTTATTGCGCGACTCTGCCCTACAGATTACCACCGATTTCATTTTCCAGATTCAGGAGTGGTACGCGATCATTATCGACTTTCAGGAAAATTACATTCGGTGAATCCCCTAGCTCTTCAACATCGAAACGATATTTTGGTGATTAACGAAAGGCACGTCACCCTTTTAGATACCGAAAACTTTGGTCAATTGGCGTATGTGGAAGTCGGCGCCCTGTGTGTCGGAAAAATCGTTCAGACTCACTCGCTTGAAGGGGCTTTTGCCCGGGGTGAGGAAAAGGGGTATTTTCTTTTCGGGGCTTCGACAGTGATTGTCATGGGGCAACGGGGGGCTTGGAGGCCGGCGGCTGACCTTTTGGAGCGAACTGCCCAGGGTCAAGAAGTTTTTGTGAAGCTCGGAGATGCTGTAGCGCAGCAATAAAAAATTCTATTAATTCAAGGTCTTAAATCTGTTTGATGTCGTAACTAAAAATACGATATTGAATGTCGTATTTAGAGGAATTAATATGATATAAGGTTGAAATCGGACTCAAGTTATCGTAAATCAGCAGGTCTCGAGCAAAGAAGACAGGTGGTTTTGAATGATTAAGATTAACCGGACTTCAGAATATGGGTTGATTGCCTTACGTCATATGAGTCGTAAGCCAGCTCATGAAGTTACCAGCGCCCGTGAAATTGCGTATACCTACGGGTTGCCTTTTGAGATCACTGCTAAAACCCTTTTACGACTAAAAGATTCAGGACTGATTCAATCAGCACAAGGAGCCAAAGGCGGCTACATGCTTCAGCGCTCCTTAGATGAAATTCACTTAGGTGAATTCTTAGGATTAATGGAAGGTGTTCAGTCGATGGTGGCTTGTACCCCTCAGCATTCACATGCGGATCTGGGTTGCCACTGCGAATACTCCTCTCGTTGCGAGATCAAGGATGTCATGAACGACTTAAATGGAAGATTTTTTAAATTTTTATCTGGAATTCGGCTGGCAGAAATTACGGGTGGCAAATCATCAGCTTGATTCTAAGCCAGATTCATTTTTGGAGAAGTAGACAATGAAATTCGCAATTTATCTCGATTATCACGCAACAACTCCGGTAGATCCTGAAGTTTTTAAAACCATGACTCCTTATTTTACGGAGATTTTTGGAAACGCATCGAGTCGAAACCATGAGTTGGGTTGGACGGCTGAAGCAGCTGTAGAGAAAGCGCGTAAGCAAGTTGCTCGGTTGATTAAGGCTTCGGAAAAAGAAGTCATTTTTACGAGCGGTGCGACTGAGAGTAATAACTTAGCGATTTTGGGCGTAGCTGAGCTTTATCGTGAAAAAGGTAACCATATTATTACCAATACGATCGAGCATAAAGCGATTCTCGATACCTGTCATTATTTAGAAAAGAAGGGATACGAGGTTACTTACCTCCCTGTGAATCAATACGGCCAAGTTGATCCAGAGCAGGTTCGTGCAGCGATTCGTCCTACGACGATCTTGGTCTCGATCATGACAGCTAATAACGAGATTGGTACGATCAATCCGATCACTGAAATCGGCAAAATTTGTAAAGAAAAAGGCGTTCTTTTTCACACGGATGCTGTGCAGGCAGCAGGAAAGCTTCCGCTGGATGTCGAAAAAATGGGAGTGGATCTTCTCTCTCTTTCTGCTCACAAAATGTATGGTCCTAAGGGCGTCGGTGCTCTTTATGTTCGTCGAAAAAATCCACGTGTGAGGCTTGCCGCTCAAGTCCATGGCGGTGGTCATGAACGTGGAATGCGTTCGGGCACTCTCAATGTTCCAGGCATTGTTGGAATGGGCAAAGCAGCAGAGATTGCCGAGCAGCTCATGGAGTCCGATGAACGCCGCATCCGTGCTCTTCGCGATAAAATGTGGGCGGCCTTTCAAAAAGAACTCGATGAAATTTATTTGAATGGTCATCCGACCGAGCGACTTTATAACAATCTCAATGTGAGCTTCGCTTATACCGAAGGCGAATCCCTGATGATGGGGATGAAAGAGATTGCTGTATCGAGTGGTTCGGCTTGTACTTCAGCAAGTCTTGAACCTTCTTATGTGTTGAAAGAAATCGGCGTCACTTCGGATCTGGCACATACCAGTCTTCGTTTCGGATTGGGTCGTTTTACCACCGAAGGGGAAGTCGATTACGCGATTGCCAAAGTGATTGCTACTGTGAAGAAGCTTCGTGATCTTTCTCCTCTTTATGAAATGGCTAAAGAGGGCATTGATCTCAAGTCAGTTCAATGGGTTTCTCACTAGAAATTTTTAAATTAAAGATGGAGATGATTTATGGCCTATACAAATAAAGTAATCGATCATTTCGAAAATCCAAAAAACGTTGGTTCTTTGGACAAAAATTCACCCACCGTTGGCACAGGTATGGTCGGTGCTCCAGAGTGTGGCGATGTGATGAAGCTTCAGGTGGATATTGATGAACAAAGTGGCGTGATTAAAGACGCTAAGTTTAAAACTTTTGGCTGTGGTAGCGCGATTGCTAGTTCATCTGTTGCCACTGAATGGCTCAAAGGTAAAACTATCGATCAAGCGTTAGCGATTAAGAATACTGATATTGTTCAAGAACTCTCGTTGCCACCGATTAAGATTCATTGCTCGGTTTTGGCCGAAGACGCGATCAAAGCCGCTATTAACGACTATCTCGCTAAACGTAGCCGACACAATCAAAGTGAGAGCAGTGGCAATGCCGCTGCGGGAGGCTAATCGAATGATTACACTCACAGAAAAAGCAGTTAAAGAAATTAAAAGGATTCAAGCCAATGATCCTACTGCAGCTGGCAGTCACCTTCGTGTGCAAGTGACGGGGGGTGGATGTTCAGGCATGAGTTATAAATTGGGATTTGATAGTCAGCCTGCAGGACCAGGCGATAAAACTTTTGAAAAAGATGGGATCCAGGTTTTCATCGACGCAAAGTCTTACCTTTTCCTAACTGGTACCGAGCTTGATTTTAGCGACGGTTTGAATGGGACGGGTTTTGTTTTCAAAAATCCTAATGCAAAGCGTACCTGTGGTTGTGGTTCAAGCTTCTCTGCATAATTGTGAATCCTGTGGGCAGCCCCTGGAGGGTTTTCTTGCTCAACACGTTTGCCAAGCTTGTGGGTGGCCCCAAAAGCTAGTGACACGGGCTTTGGTAACGGAGCCTGGCGAGGACTATTTCTCGGCTTTAGGTGTTCCTCGAAAATTCCTGCAGGATCGGGCAGAGCTCGAAAAGAATTTTTATGCTGTTTCTCGTCTGCTTCACCCGGATCGTTTTACAACCGCTCCATTACAAGCTCAGCGCCAATCTCTCGAAAGAATGAGCTTCTTAAATGAGGCTTACCGGACCCTTCGAGATCCAGAAGCTCGCTGTCTTTTTATTCTCCGTTTAGAGGGTGTCTCGACCGATCCTCAGGGTTCTCAATCTATTCCTATGGAATTGGCTGAGGATTGGTTTGATCTCCAAGATCAAGAAGACCAAGAAAATCTGGAAAAGCCTCAAATCGATCAATTTGAATTGAAATTGCGTTCTTTTAGGGAGAAAAGTGCCCAGAATATCGCAAAAATTGAGGAAGGTCTGGATGGTTTAGTGGATCATTCGCAATCTGTTCCACGAACCACTCTTTTACAAGAACTTCTCAAAGCCATTCATGTGCAGTCTTATCTGAAGTCCCTTGAAAAGGATGTGGAACGACTGAAAGCAAAAGTATTCACAAGGTAATTCATTATGGCACAGTCTTCAGTTACAGTTTCTTCTGCTGCAAAAGATCCAATTGTTGGAATTGATTTGGGGACGACCCATAGTCTAGTTGCTTATGTGCTGCCACAAGGGGGTGGTAGAAATGGTGAAGGAAGTGATGGAAAGCCTGTGGTTCTTCTTTCGCGTGAAGGCCATCGGTTGGTTCCTTCGATTGTTTCGTTTGCGACAGGCGAACCTGTCGTTGGTTACGCTGCTAAAGACAAAAAAGTGCGTGATGCCGAGCACACTATTTTTTCAGTCAAACGACTCCTAGGACGCGGCTTTCAAGATGTTCGGGATTCAGTTCAAGAATTGCCTTTTAAATTGCTTCCGAGTGAAAGTGGCATTGTTCGTATTCAGATGGGAGATCGAAGTTATACCGCGATTGAGATTTCGGCGATGATTCTCCGAGAACTCAAATTGGGTGCCGAAAAAGCTTTGGGCATGCCTGTGCGACGAGCGGTGATTACGGTACCTGCTTATTTCAACGACAGTCAAAGACAAGCAACTCGTACTGCCGGAAGGTTAGCGGGTTGGGATGTTCTAAGAATTATTAATGAACCTACGGCAGCATCATTGGCGTATGGTTTAGATCGTAAGAAACAAGGGTTAATCGCTGTTTATGATTTGGGCGGTGGAACTTTTGATGTTTCTATTCTTAAGCTTCATGACGGGATCTTCGAAGTTTTGGCGACTCATGGAGATACGGCATTGGGGGGTGATGATCTGGATCGAGTCATTGCTCGTGCGATGGCTGATGAAATTCAACGTGAAACAGGTGTTGATCCCTTTGCAGATGTTCAGCAATTGGCTTCTATTTTAGAAGCAGCTGAACGAGTCAAAATTGCTCTTTCGACTCAAAATGAGGCAGTTTTTGAATTGGCCTCAGGATTGACCTCACCGTTTAAAAGAAACTGGACTCGTGCTCAATTTGAAAAATTAGCTCGACCTGTACTTGAGCGAACTCGCGAGCCGTGTTTGATGGCGCTTCGCGATGCGGGAATCTCTCCTCAAGAACTTTCAGATGTTGTGATGGTAGGAGGTCCAACTCGACTTCCGATCGTGCAACAAGTGGCTCGTGAAATTTTTGGTAAAGAACTGAATACCTCGGTTCATCCTGATGAAGTGGTTGCTGCAGGTGCGGCCATTCAAGCAGATGTTTTGGCGGGTAATAATCGTGATCTTCTTTTATTGGATGTAGTTCCGCTTTCTTTAGGGATTGAAACTTACGGTGGCTTAATGTCCACCTTGATTCCTCGGAATACTCGAATTCCGGCCGTGGCGCGAGATCGTTACACAACATTTGTAGATAATCAGACCGGTGTCGATATTCATGTTCTCCAAGGAGAGCGTGAAAAGATCGAAGACAATCGAAGTTTAGCTCGTTTTAAACTGAAAGGGATTGAGCCTGCTCGAGCAGGCACGCCTCGAATTGAGGTGACCTTTTTGATTGATGCGGATGGGATTCTTCAGGTTTCGGCCAAAGACTTAAAAGCCGGAAATGAGCAATCCATCGAGGTCCGACCTACCTTTGGGTTGACTGACAGTGAAGTTGAGAAAATGCTGACCGAAAGTGCCCAAAATGCTGAAGCAGATGTCGCCTATCGACGACTGATTGAAGCCAAAAATGAGGCTGAGCCGGTCTTGCGTGCGGCTGAGCAAAAACTTCCGGATGCATTGAGGCTGCTTTCTGAAGAAGAAGCTTGCGAAGTTCGCAATCGGGTAGATGCTTTGAAGCAGGCAATGGCAGAGAATGATGATCAGGTGATTCGTGAAAAGAGTTTTCGTTTAAGTGAAGGAACCCGAAAACTGGCTGATTTGCTTTTAAAAGAAGCCGTTGCTCAGGCTATCGATCCAAGTTAAGAAACGATTATGTCAAAAGTTACATTTTTACCTTTAAATCAGACTTTCGAAGCTCAGCCAGGCGAAAGCGTTCTGGATGTTGCCATTCGGAACGATATTCCGATTCAGCATGCCTGCGGCGGTTTTTGTGCCTGCACAACCTGCCATATCGAGGTAAAATCAGGAGATGATCACTTATCTCCGATGGAAGATGATGAGCAAGAGCGTCTCGATCGCGCAGTCCAAGTCACCCTTCATAGCCGATTGGCTTGTCAGTGCAAAGTCTCCGGTGACGTGGTGGTCGAAATTCAGAATCTCGAAGATTAATTCGCTTCTTTGTTTTCTATTCACTTTAGGGGCATATTTAGGGATTTGTGCGGTTTTCTTTTCTGTTGAAGCCGCAGATCCTGTTCGTTTTGCCTTCCGGATTCAAGGAGAGCCCGAGACTCTCGATTGGAACCGTGCTCATACTCCGGTTGAAACCTACCTCCTGATGAATCTCATGGAGGGATTGGTGACTTACGATTCGGCCATGAAGGTTGTTCCAGCTCTCGCCAAGAGTTGGAAGGTCAGTGAAGACGGCAAGACCTACCTTTTTAAGCTTCGTGACGACGTAAAGTGGTCTGATGGCGTTCGTCTTCGTGCAAAGGATTTTGTCTATAGTTGGAAGCGACTTCTTTCGCCTCTGACAGCAGCTTCTTATGCTTATTTTCTTTTTGATATCGAGGGAGCTCAAGAGTTCAATAAGGGCACTCTTCGAGATTTTAATCAGGTCGGTGTTCATGCTCTCAATGATGATTTGCTCGAGGTGAAGCTCAAGCAACCGATGGCTCATTGGCTTCAAATCCCAACCTTTTGGGTGACGTTCCCACTTCGAGAAGACATGGTCGAAAAATACGGGTCTTCGGGTTGGGACGCTCCGGGACGCATGGTGACACTGGGGCCTTACACATTGGCAAGTCACGATCTCGATACTCGAATCGTTCTTCAGGCTAATCCTTATTATTATGGTCAACGTGGAAACATTGATCAAATTACTGCGATCATTGTGAATGATGATTCAACTGCGTTGAGCCTCTATGAAGCTAAGAAACTCGATTTTTTGACTGATCTTTCTACGTGGGATTTGAAACGATTATCTGGACGGGCTGATGTCCAGGTTTTTCCCTACCTCAAAACTGTTTACTTGGGGTTTGTCACTAACAAATTTCCAATTTCTAACGTCAAAGTTCGTCGAGCCATTGCGATGGCCATTGATAAATCAAAATTACCTGAGTTTTTGCATGGAGGACAGAAGCCTGCTACCTCGTTTGTACCTCCTTCACTCATGGCTTCTTCGGCGAGTTTAGGGCTCCCTTTTGACCCTGTTCGTGCAAAACGAGAAATTTTAGCATCGGGATTAGATCTCACGCGTTCTCTGTCGATTGATGTGATTCTTCCGAATTGGGAAAAATCTCAAACTGTCGCTCAGTTTATTCAAGGACAGTTGAAGAAAAATTTAGGTATTCAGGTAAATCTTCATCCTTTTGATAACAAAACTTTTCGATCTCAAATTGATCTTCATGTTTTTCCAATCTTTCAGAGTTCGTGGAGTGCGGATTATCCTGATCCTGATAATTTTCTGTCACTTTTTCTCAGTGATTCAGGAAATAATCGAACAACTTGGAAAAGTAGTATCTACGATAAACTGGTGATTTCGGCGCGAGCCTTAAAAGATCAAAAAAGTCGCGAGATGCAGTATGTCCAAGCTCAGAAACTTTTACTTGAGGATGAGGTTGTCATCATGCCATTTTATTATGAGCCGAATATGGCACTCGTGAGCTCTAGGGTCAAAGGTCTTGAGCTCAATCCACTTAATTATCTTCTCCTTAAAAAGGTCCAAGTAACGAATAAATAATTAAGTCAGAGTGGATTTCTGACTTTTTGGATCCAGCCAAGCTCTTAGCGCATCTCCTAAGTAGTTGAGTGCAAGAAGAGTGAGGAATAGAATAGTTCCAGGAAAGATAATGAGATGGGGATAACTCCGCATCGCTCTAAATCCATCACTCGCTAAAGTGCCCCAGCTCGAATACGGAGGCTGAAGCCCTAAACCAATAAAGGAAAGAAAACTTTCGGCCATGATATTGGCTGGGATTTGCATTGTGAGTGAAACAACAATAGGGCCTAAAAGATTGGGCAGAATATGGCGTACGACAATTCTAAACCCACCTTGCCCAATCGCCCGAGCTGCTTCAACATAAGGCATTTCGCGTGCTTGAAGGACTTGAGCACGTACTAAACGAGCTTGAGTCACCCATGCGGTTGAACTAATTGCTAGAAAAATTCCTAAGAACCCTCGCCCAAAGAGAAGACTTAAAAGAATGGCTAAGAGAAGAGATGGAAAAATATAAAAAATATCGACAATTCTCATCAAAAATTGATCCGTCCATCCTCCTTGGTAGCCACTCCATGCTCCCGTGGCTGTCCCTAAAATGAGAGCAAAAAGAGCTGTAAAGATACCCACTGAGAGAGACATCCTGGCGCCATAAATCACTCGACTATAAAGGTCACGTCCAAGAATGTCTGTTCCCATCCAGTGTTCTACAGACGGGGTTTCAAGTTTTTGTGAGATATTTTGTTCTTCGTACGAATAATGAGTGACGTAGGGAGCAAAAATAGCCAGCATTCCAATCAATAGAATAAAGATCAGGCTGAGCATTGCCAGACGAGAAAATTTCCGAGAAAATTTCATGACAACCTCATTCGGGGATCAATTGAGGCCGAAAAAAGGTCAGACAAAAGATTCGAAAGAATCAAAATGATTCCATAAACCAAAGTCACTCCCATCACTAATGGATAGTCTCGATTGAGTACACCTTGAACAAAGTGTTTTCCCATTCCTGGGAGTTGAAAAACCATCTCGATCAAAAAAGATCCAGTGAGTAGATTGGCCACAATAGGACCTAAAAGTGAAATCACAGGGATTAAAGAATTTTTGAGAGCATGTTTAAAGATCACAGCGCTATCGGTGAGCCCTTTACCGTAAGCAGTGCGAATGTATTCTTGTGAAAGACTTTCGATCATCGAAGCCCGAGTTAGACGAGCAATCATCGCTAAAGGACGACTCCCTAAAGTCAGAGCGGGTAAAATGAGAGATTCAGGGCCCTCTAAAAGCGCAGGCGGAAGCCAATCTAGCTTTAATGCAAAAAAAAGAATCAATCCGCTAGCAAGTAAATAGGAGGGTACGCTCACACCTGAAATCGCAATAAAAGTCGAAAGCCTGTCGATCCAACCGTTCCGTTTCCATGCAGCGATACAGCCTAACGGTATCCCAATAAAAATGGCAAAACACAGCGAAAAAAAGCCCAGCTCCATTGAAACTGGAAGTGAATCGGCAATGATTCGCATGACGGGCCTTTCGGCGTATTGAAATGATTCTCTTAAATCTCCATGAAGAACATCTCGTACCCAATGAGCAAATTGAACGATTATAGGACGATCAAGTTCATATTTGGCAGCGATATTGGCTTGCACTTCGGGAGGCCAGGCTCGATCTGAATCAAAAGGACCACCCGGAGCAAGTCGCAGGAGAAAAAAAGTCAAAGTAGCGAGAATCATTAATGTAGGAATTGCAGTGGCGATTCGTTTGAGCAGGTAGGAGAACATGTGATTTATCGTGGTTTCACGCGAGGGTAATGAATCCATCCCGATGAATTAGGAAATCCTGTGGGAATTTTTTCTGTTTTGCCTGTACTGGCTAATAAGGTGGTATAGGCGCAAATCAAAGCATCAAAAGCCGTAAGGCTTGATGCAAGTTTTCGCACATCGCGTTCGTAAATAAAAATCCCGTGTGTAGCTGCTAGAGTTTCAATGATTTCTTCTCGAGAATGCGCACCTTGTTCCAGGTGTCGATAAGTCGAAACAGTTCTTTTATTGATTCCTAGTTGCGAAGTCAAAATGGCTGTCGTCAGTTTAGGTAGAACCTCAAGAAGTGGCGTTTTGATAAGATGTCGTTTGAGAAAGTTCATTCGAGCTGTCAGAGGAGCTCGGTTTCCACCCAGGGTTTCGTCAATTTCAAAATGTGCCCATTCAGGAAGCTGCGGAAGGATTTTGTGTCGGACCCAAAGCTCAATTGGGCGTTGAGTGTAGGGGGTGAATTCGTGTCCCTTGTTTTTCTGAGTGATCTGCTTCATCCATTTGATCGAAGGGACCACGCATTGAGCTGGTAGAGGGCAAGTCTTACGAGTACAAGTGATGCAGGGTGGAAGTTCAAGCGGAACGTTCACTCCCATTTGCACTTTATTTGGAACAGGTTTACTTAATTCGCCGATGAGTTCGAGTAATTTTTGATCCCCAATTTTTGATCCGTTTTTCTGGGGCGGTCCTGAAATGCGATCGTGAAGATCGAGGAGAAATATTTTTCCTTCTTTTGGATAATATTCAAGAACGGCAAGTGCGGTCTTATGGTTCTTGGCACCTGCTAATTCGATTCCGATAAAACGGAGCGATTCACGCATTTCGAATTTCAAGTCCTTTTGGAACCGTTTGGAACGGAAGATGGCGAACACCGGTGGCTTCGACAGCTGCAATGAGACGTGTTCGTTGTTCAGTTGTCAGTGGGTTTGGAAAATAGAAGAAAAAGCAACCTCCGCCCCCTGCACCACAGATTTTTCCAGAAACATCCGGAAATGACCGAGACGCAATTTGAAATGCTTCGTCAATTTCAGGAGTCGTGATTCCAGGAGCGAGAGTTTTTCTGATGGCCCACTCTTCAGCGATGAGGGCTCCTGCTTCTCTCCAAAGGCGATTTTTGAGGGCATTGAGGAGTTTTTGAGTGGTGTCGTTGATTTTTGCAAATTTGTTCTGAACTTCAGATTCGCGATCAATATAGCCTTTAAAAAGAGCCCAGTTATTAATTCCAGAATTACGAGATTGACCTGAATAAAACAGTAATAGACGTTTTTCTAACTCAGATAAAATTTCGAGGGGCAAACTTTCGCGTTGATGAGAAACAGGCATCCAGCGGATGGTCTGCAGTCCTCCATACATAGCCCCATAATAATCTTGTAAACCAGCTGGTACGCGGATGACAGTCGTTTCAACATCTCGAACCAGCTCAATAAAACGCTCACCTTCTTGAGCGGGGTCGACGGATTTGCCTCTTGCCCACGATCCTAAGGCGCCCACAATCGCGATACTGAGAGTAGATGATCCTCCGAGTCCTGCGCCCGCAGGGCTTCGTGCAAGAGTACTGAGAAATAAATCAGATTCGCCTGCTGATGGAGATGGCTTTTTTTGCTTGGCAAAATATCTGAGAAATTTGACATGCAGCTCTAAAGTAGGATGAGGTTGGATTTTTTCCAACTCATCCCACTCTAATTTAAGTTCAGTTTTTTGGTCTTCGGAGCGAAGAGTAATGATACCTTTTGCTGAGGCAGTTTTTTTTTCTTCTAATACGGCTTCTGCGTAAAGATTAATCCCTACGTTCAGAGTGAGGGCATCCTTCAAGAATAAGTAAATCGGCCAAATATCCAATGTACCACCGGCGAGGTCAATTCGAGTAGGTGCATGGGAAAATATCTTGAGAGAGCTCACCGTAGTTTCTCCTTATTTCTTAGGCATGGATCAATGTTCTTGTTCTATATAACCGATGTATGGCAAGCCTCGGTATTTACCTGCGGCGTCAATTCCGTAGCCTACGACAAATTCTCGACCTACTTTAAAACCGATATAGTCGACTCCGATGTCGGTTTTGAGTGATTCAGGTTTAAAAAGAAGTGAGCAAGTTTTAATCGAAGCAGGCTTGCGTGCTCGCAATGAGTTCATGATGTAGCTCAAGGTGAGTCCTGAATCGACGATGTCCTCGATGACGAGAACATGCTTGTTTTCGAGCGGTTCATTGATGTCGAGAGTGATTTTGACCTCTCCTGATGAAACCATTTTATTTGCGTAACTCGAAACGCCGAGAAATTCACAAGTCAGTCGTAAATCGAGTTTTCGGATGAGGTCAGAGAAAAAGATAAAACTGCCTTTTAAAACACAAATGACGGTGATGTCTTTGCCCCGATAGTCATTATTAATTTCTTGAGCAAGCTCCGCTAAGCGCGCCTGGAGACGCACTTCTGGGATTAAGATTTTAGGGGGATTTTTGAATGTGTCATTCGAAATAGTCATGATTGAAAACCTCTTATTAATTTACTCTGATAGCGTACTCTGTCACGATGATAATTGCACGTTAGCCTTGATAGTCAGGCTCATGGCAAAAGCGGCATCGGGCTTCATACAGTTCCTGTGCACCTACGACGATCCGGTCGGATTTAAGCCCAACTGATCCAGTAATTCTTTGAGTCCTCCGCGGAAGTCTAAATCTAGGCCGGCGACAATGACTCGTATCTTTCTAAAAGCGAGTTTTTGAGCGACTTCAATAATAGCTTCATCAAAAAATTGCGCCTCGTCGATGCCGACCACGAGGGTATTGTCTTCGACAAACTTGAAAATATCTCTCGCTTTTTTGAGAGATTTCGATTGGATTTTATTGGCATCATGGCTTTGAACATGCTGCCGCAAATAACTTCGATGGAGCCATATCCATAAATGAGGTGAGGCATCAGATTTTCCCCTTTTTTGGGGAGGACTACCACAAACTTCTATCAAAAGCTGCAATAAGCCGGAAAGCCGTCTCCTGTGTTTTCAGGAATTGCAGTGCATCCGAGGATCTCACGAATTTTTGGATTTTTCCCAAAAATTTGGTTCAATCGAATTTGAGCTGAAGGGTGCAGATCATTGTTTTCTTCGGGAATCCCATTGTTGATCTGACAAAGGTCTTTAACAGAGTTGATCACAGCTGCCAGAAGGGCCTCATTTTTAAATTCAGTAGCAAACTGGCCGAGTGCCTTGGCCAGGATTTCTACAGCGAACCAATCCGCAAAAGTTTCAGAAAGCTGATCGTGACGTCCGCACTCGGATCGATTTTGGCGAGTAGCAATGATCCCGTGATTGAGGAAGCATGCAGTGAGTCGATCGTATGCAGGGTAAGAAAGATGGGCAGAACGGATTTCGCATGGATCTATGGCATGGGCTAATTCGTGAGCTAAGGTAAAAATGATATTAAACCGTGATTTTACTGATAGAGGATAAGCCCCGCCGATTCTCAATCGAATTTCGTGGTTACCTAAAAGCTCGTAAAAGACTTCACTTTTGATGAGAAGGTCTGGTTCATCTGCATAAGGAGAATCACCAGAAGGAAGATCTAATTGGGTCTTTGTCAGTCTTTGCTTGAGTTGCTTTTTTTCTTCTCGTGTAAAAATTTTCTGTGATTGCGAATCGATCATTTTGATCAGGGTCATTCGCACCCATCTAAAGTTTGATTCTAACTGTTTTCGAACCTTTGGCGTATAGACTTGCCTGACAAATTCGCGATGAATTTGATTTCGATTCCAATCGGGATGGAGTTGTTTGAGGTTCTCGTAAGTTCGAGCAGCTAATTGTTCGCCTTCGATTTCTGATCGTACAGTTCCAGTAGGGTCATCCATCAGAACCTGATTTGAGCAGATCACAGAGTAGATATCTTCGCAGATTGAAAACGGTTCTCGATGTTGAGTATTCAACGAGGATTGTTTCTGTGTTTGAATCTGAGATGGAGATTTGGATGATTTTTGCTCTAAGAAAAAATCAGCTCCTAGGAGTACAACTACTCCTGTGATGGTGATTAAACTGATGATTCGTGTGAATTTCATAGGTCAAAAGACCGAGGAGAGGAGCTTGATGAAGAGGGTGAATAAAAGGAGAACACCTGCCAAGATAAAACCAAGAAAAAGTAATTTTGGAAAAAGTGCGATTACAATCGCGCGAAATGTTCCAACTTTATAAATCTCTTTTGCTCCAATGATAGTAACGATGGCCGAGAGAAAAGAAGCCAGGCCCCATCCAAAAAGTGGAATTCCAGTGAGGATCATTGGGCTCATGCCATAGCAAATCAATCGAACAGCAGATTCAAAAGAGACCGAATGAGGTTGATTTTTGTGCTCTTCAGGCGGAATCCAGGTCACAAAGACCTTCGCTCCAGCAAAAACAAAAAATGAAGTAAAGAGGATTGAAATGAGAGTGTAAAATGGATCAATGACAATAGATCCCACTCCCCAAAACCATTTGAAGAAAGACTGATTCAAGAATTGATTCTTGAATGCCAGTATTTGATTCCAAGGAAGCGGGGATCCATCGCCGTTGTTATCTGCAACATCGCTAGCAATTCGAGAAAACGTATCGAAGTAAACCGCAAGTTGATTTCCCATCCAGGTTCGCCACAGAAACGATAGCGCAGATCCTAGCCAATGAGTGACTAACGCAAATGCTAAAGGACCTGTCATCCCACCCTCGGTCGGCATGGTGCGGAAGAATGACGTTGGATGAGTCAAAACTTGCCACAGCGTCATGAAATACTTCCGGATTATATCGGGAGCAGTGGGCTCCGGAGTGATCGGCGATGAGATTTCTGGAGTTGAATTGCTTGTTTCTTCAATCATTTTTAGGTCATTTGGTCGATTTATTAAAAAAATCAGGATCCCAAGGTAACCCGTCTCGAAGTGTAATGTCTACGACTAAGGTTTCTTGTTTCTTTTGGCTGTTCGAAGAGAGCAAATCACGAGCATATAATTTGCCATCTTTTTTCCAGAATAAGAATTGACGCTTAGGATTGTTCTTTTCATCGCTCAAGGTCAATTCAATTTCATCTGCAGGAGATGCCTTGGCCGAGGCGTCTATAATAAAGTCTTGAATCCGATTACCTGAAAGTTTTTCAAGGAGATTCTGAACTTTGTCAGATTGAGCCTCCGCTTTATTTTTTTCGAGCAACCATTTGCCATCTTGATTGACCAGTGTCAGCGGATCATTGCCAAGAGTTTTCCCTTTAAAACTTAACTTTTTTGCCGAAAAACGTTCCATCGAGGTGATCAGCTTGACCAATCGAAGATCTTTAGCTGATTTATCAAGACGGTTTGTGGCATCGAGTTCCATTTCAAAAAGTGAATCTAGATTAGATGTCAAAGCAAAAAGGCGGTCTGTTGTTCCTGTTTCCTTTCCAAAAAATTTGAGTTGGATTGGAGTTGAAACATCAGCATCGTTTTCTTTCTTCTTTACTAAGGTCAGGGTCAAGATGTTCTGGTAGTCTTTGAGGATCCCCTTAGTTTTTTCGTCGTTTTTATTCTCAGCTGCAATCGATTTTCCGACGAGAGAAGTTGCACCAGCGAGGATACTGTCAATGTTCTCAATATCTCCTGACATTTCTTCATTTTTACTTTGAAGAATCCAGCCGCCTTCTTTACGTTGACCTTGGATAGAGCCTGCCTTTTTACTTTCCAATGTAAAAGATTCCACTTCGTTTGAAGTGATGGTGAGCAGCTTTTTATTTCGCCAGTATCCCAGGTCATGCTCAATCGAATCCTTAAACCAACTTGGAACTAAGAAAATTTTGTTTTCGTCGATTTGCGCTGCTCCACCTTGAGTTGAAGCAGGTTTTTCAACTACAGCAAAAATTCCGTCATTCACAGGATGCGCTAGGCCTAGGTAAGCAATCCATGGACCTTTTTCTGTTGTTATAGTGATTTTGCGATTCGTCGCTAATGCACGACTTGCGGGATCAAGTCCGTACTCTTTCAATAAGGCGGTTCGTTTTTCAGCAGTCTCATCAGTCAAGCTAATGATTTCTGTTGCAGTGAGATTATTCATTGCCGATAGAAACTCATTAGCGTTGGTATCATCTGCTTTAGCTTTGATAGGCTGGTTCAGCTCCCACTTTGAGTTTTCACCGGGCTTACAGAGTTTCTGTGCAAAGTCCGAACAGTTGAGTTCAACAACGTCCTTTCCATTGTTTACGATGTAGGACTTGATTGTCTGGCTCCCTAAATCGAAAAGCTTCTTGCCTTCTAGCTCCGCCTTTTCTTCTTTAGGTCTCTGTTTGAGTTCATACCAACTTGCAAGAGGCCACAAAGCACCGAGTGCTAAGGCCAATGAAAGTGTTCCAATCCATTTTTTTTGAAGTGCTGAGAGAGACATCCGACTATCCTCAGAGTTTTTTGCGTCTAACCCAGTTTGCGATGCCACCCGTTGCGATCAGCAGCGGGTTGAGCACTACGGTCAACAGGAAGATGGTTCTTCCCATTTTTTCACTGAGTTCAATTTTACCGGCGCCTTCTTCTTTGGCTCGAATAGAAATCATGCTTTCATCTTCGAGAACCCAAGAAGCTGAGTTGAGGAAAAGATCCATGTTGCCACCCAGTCGTGCATAGTTGTTGGAAGCAAAAAAGGAACTTCCAAAGACAGCAATGCGGGTATTGCGGGTTGCTTTTGAATCAGCTTTTTTGCCATCCACAGCAACTGCTACATTGTATGGACCCATTTTGGCTTGATCTTCAGCAAACTGAATTTGACCTGAAGCAAACATCTTCATATCGGAAATAGCAAAACTCTTAGGTGTAGTTTGACCTAACCATTGTACGGTGACTCCCGCAGGTGCATTTGGAATTACTTCTAAAGGTCGTGAGAATGGAAGGAGTGAGTTTGCTTGAAAATCCTTAGTGATGGCGTGATCTTTTTGATAATTGGCTACGATCGATACTGAAGCATCGACACCCAGCATTTTAGAGACAGGATCGACAATCACTGCTGGAACCGCTTTGACATTCCATGATTCAATGAGAGTCAAGAGTTCTGGTGTGTATTCCGGTCCACGGAAATTCATATCAAGGGCAAGCAAAGCATGGCCGCCATTGTCCAAATAATTTTTGATTGCGTCGACTTCAGCAGGAAGAAACGGCTTGGTTGGACCAATGATCGCAATTCCGTCACAAGTTTCTGGAATCTTGGGCTCAAGAGCCAAGTTGTGTTCCTTGACTTCATCACTCTGGTTGTTGAGAGCCTTTTTCATCGCCTCATAGCCTTCTGCATCCGTACCGGAGAAGTTCTTTTCTCCATGTCCGGTAATGGCGCAAAGAGTGGGGCTTTTTTCTTTGAGAAGCTTGATCAAGGCATTGGTGAGCTTTTCTTCATTGGGTTCTTCAAGTTGCTGATCACGTTTTTCGATAACGAGCTTGAGCGTATCGTACTTTCTGATTCCTGCTTCTTTTGCACGGGAAGGCTCGCGATCAATATCAACGTATGAGACCTCGAACTTAGAATTGAGCTCCTTGTAGTTGTCAAAAAGTGGGCGGTACTTATCTTTTGACGCAGCTCTGCCGTAAAGGACAGCTTTGACAGGTTTTTGAATCCCTTTGACGACTTTTTCAGTTTGGTCAGATAGAGTATGCAGTTTGTCTTTGGTTAAGTCTGCTTTTAAAGGATGTTTTGAAACGACGAAATTACACACACCCACGATAGCAATCACCAAGAGAACGGTGATTAAAGAGTTTAAACTATAGGCCGCACCGCGGGTTCGCAGAGCGCGGTGATTTTCGGTAATGAGCCAAGCTAAAGTTGCTACAAAAAGACCGGCTACGAGCCAAGTCAGCCACATCATTTCAGGGAAAATCGCACGAGCTACGATGAGCGCAATGAGAAGGACACCTGAAATTGTCCACAGGATAGGAGTGAGTTTATCTTGAATTTTTTGATAGAATTTCATGGACGATTACCTCCACCGATAGGAATCAAGTACTCGGTGCGTGAGAAAAAGACTGATTCCGATAAATGACAGGTAAAAGAATGTATCACTGGTTTCCAGGATACCCTGTCCGAAGTTATTGTAGTGGTTAATGAGCGACAGATAATTGAAAACTTCTCCAAATCCTTGACCAGCGGACTGAGCAGCCCAGCTAATCAGCCAAAAGAAAAGAATCGTTGCAAAAGTTAAAGCTCCGGCAACAATTTGATTTTCAGTCATCGACGAAAACAGAACTCCGACAGCCAGGTAAGAGCTCGTGAGAAGAAGTGTTCCGATATAATTAGTGAGTACCGGACCCCAGTCAGGATTTCCGGTGGCAAAAACGATAATTAAAAAAATCGCGTTCATACCCAACATCACTAGAACCAGTAAAAGAGAAGAAAAAAACTTGCCTAGAATGATTTCAGAAAGACTCACTGGAGAAGTCATTAAAAGCTCCAGTGTGTGTTGCTTTTTTTCTTCAGCAAATAAACGCATCGTGATGAAGGGGACCAAGAAAAGCATCACTACATTGATATTACCGAAAAGTGGCCGAATGATGCCATCGGTGATGCTGATGCTTTTTCCCAAGTTATATTGCTGGAACTGTGCGTTCTGCATATTGAACTGGGAAAGGATAAAGAAAAACATCCATCCCATGATCAGCATAAAACCCGCAATCACGATGTAGGCGATCGGGGAGGTAAAATAGCTGCGGAAATCTCTGCGTGCGATCGTCCAGGTATTTCGCATTTCGCGCTCCTTATTTGATTAATACTTTATTTTAGGCAGTTGCAGCGTCTTTAGTGGTGAGTTGGAGGAAAATTTCTTCCAAGCTCACACGTTCTGCACTGAATTCAATCACGCCCATGCCTTGATTGACGGCTGTTGTGACCACTCTTTCGCGGATGTCTTCTGAATTCGAAGTTCCTTGGGTCATTTCAACAATCAATTTTGGCCCTGCTTTGGATACGTCTTTTACTCCCGCTATTTGGCGAAGAGCTTGGATGCCCTCAGATATAGGTTTTCTCACCTCGAGTGTGTAGATGAGGCCTTTTTTCAGTCGAGCGGTCAGTTGTTCGATCGTATCTTCAGCAACAATCGTTCCTTTATTGATAACAATGATTCGCTTACACGTTGCTGTGACTTCCGGAAGAATATGAGAGCTGAGGATCACAGTATGATCTCCTGCTAAGCTCTTAATGAGTTCTCGGATGTCGATGATCTGTTTTGGATCAAGTCCAACGGTAGGTTCATCAAGAATCAGCACTTGAGGATTGTGGACCAATGCCTGTGCAAGGCCTACACGTTGACGATAACCTTTAGAGAGGTTACCGATCAGGCGGTTACGTACATCGCCTAATCCTGTTTTTTCAATTGCGGTGTGAACTGCCGCTTTAATGGATCCAGAAGGAATTTGATGAAGCCGTGCTGCAAATTCGAGATAACCCGATACTGTCATTTCAGTGTAGACAGGTGGATTTTCAGGAAGGAAGCCGACATTACGCTTCACATCCATCGAGTGATCAAAAACATCATAGCCAGCAACGGTCACTTTACCTTGAGTGGCAGGCATTAAGCCTGTCAGGATTTTCATCGTGGTGGATTTTCCTGCTCCGTTAGGGCCTAGGAATCCAACGATCTCTCCTTTCTTCACTTCGAAGCTCAAGTGATTCACTGCCGTACGTGGACCATACATCTTAGTTAGGTGAGAAACTTCAATCATTCTATAAAACCTCTCTTAGGCACTCTAGCCCGGTGGTTCTATCGCGGTCAGTTCTTTTTTGACCAGTTTTTTATATTGATGTGGATATTTATTTTCTTGTCAAGCTGAGAAGGATTTATTTACTGAATTTTTCTTTGACGCGCTCTGTTTCAGAAATTTGAGCAACTAATTTTTGAGTCACTGCTTCAATGGTTTTGTGAAGCGGTGCAGAAAGAGCAAGTCCAGCTGCAAATTCATGTCCACCTCCTCCGAACTCCATCGCGACGCGGTTGATCACAATTTTTCCCTTAGATTTAATTGACACCCGGATTTGATTGTCATCTTCTTCGCGAAAAAGACAAACTATTTCTGCATTTTTGAGAAGCAGTAACAGGTTGAGAAATGATTGAGTGTCATCGGCAGTAGCATAATGTTTTCTGCGAAGATCTAATCCCATTTCTAACCACGCAAGTTTACCATCGGGAGTTGCGCGAACATTTTGAAGTAAGTGACCCAGAAGCTGTAAATGAGAAAGTTCTTTTGATGAGTAAATCGCCTGATAAATTTCTTCGGGATTGACCCCGTGTTCAATCATTTGAGCTGCCATGCGATGAGCGAGCGGAGTTGTTCTTGCATACCTAAAACTATTCGTATCGGTCATCACTGAGACATAAAGTGCAGTTGCAATGTCTTGATTGATTTTAGCGAGTTGAAGTTCTTCGAACAAATGGAATAGAAGTTCTCCGATACTACTGGATTCAGTATCTGATACGAGCAGAGCATGAGGTGGGTAATTGATTTCACTCGGGCTTTGGATCTGAGGATGGTGATCGAGAAAAACAATTTTTCGCGCTCGCAGAGACATCTCTCCCCAGACCTTGCCGAGACGACGAGGATCGTTGGTATCTACGATCACCCATAAATCGCAGGTGTCCCAAAGTTCGACTTCATGAGGACCTAACAGGATTTGTCCTTTTGGGTCGAGAAAACGGTACCTCTTTGGAAGAGGATCAGGATTGTAGACGCGGCAAGCTTTTTTAGATCTTTTTAAATAATGAAAAAGAGCCGTCTGAGCCCCAAGTCCATCTCCGTCTGGAAGCATGTGTGTTGAGAGTAAGACGCGTTTGGCATCTTGGAGATAGGTCCTAAATGTTTGGAATTCTTTTGTTTTTGAAAGTGGGATCGTGGCAACTTTCTTGCTCAAGCTACATTCCTATCATTCCGAAAAAAGGGTTAGAGGTTTAAACCGAATGCCTACAGTCAATAATCCAAACCAGCCGAATCAGCCAAAACAGGGTGACCCTCTGTACAAAATATTCGAGCAACACCTCTTTAACTTTCAAGATTCTGACACAGACCGTAAAACATTCATAGAAAATGTCGTTAAAGAATATTTCATCTTTCTTAGAAAGATGAACATCGTTGTTCCTAAATCTCTTGAGAGCACAGTATTCGAAGAGCTTTGTGCTCAAGTGAATACTATGCTCACCAAGAGAATTTATGGTCTGTCAAAAATACAAGACTACAATACAGAAACTAAGCCAATGAACCGACGAAAAGTCCGAAAGAGTGAAGTGCGTTCAGCTCGAGGTGACTCTCGTCGTTAAATTTTCAATAGATACAGGTGAAATAATCAGAGGTCTAAGAGTGGACTCATGAGTTTTAGCTGGGTTGAACGAAATCCGCAGAAGTCTCTGTACTCTTTCGAAATAGCAGTTCCACAGATCTGGTAAAACCTTTGCATTGACCAGTCCTTCGTAAGCCCAGTTTTCCATGATTTTTTTTGTTTCTTTGAAGAGGCCGTCCTTCGGATCGAGCGAAAGAATTGCTTTGTATTTCATTCCTAAAGCTAAAATTTTTCCGACTGACTCGGATTGTTCTTCTTCTGTCATAGGGAGCGGGAAAGGAATTTCTAAAGTTTGAGCTTGAGAGAGTCGGTTTAATGCCTCTAATGAATAGAGTAACTCTTTTCGAGTATTGAAAGCTAGATTCATATCATCTTCGCTCGGATTTTGTTTTGCTTTTTGTGCTTGAGTGACATGGAATTGACGAATGTTTTCAAAAAGCAGATCAAAGAGAGAATCCTGTTTTTGATCGAGGGTTCCGATGGTTTTCCAACGAGTTTTTAACTCTTCAAATCGAGCAACGCTTGATTCCCACTCTTGAGAAAGAACCAAGGTTTGTGCTTCGGCGAGGACTTGATTTCGTTCAAGAGTACGATCGGCAATCTCTTGATTGATCAGCTTTTTACAGTCTTGGCAGATTTTATAAATAAGATCTCGAATGACTCCAAATCGAGATTCGACTTCTTGAGCTGCTTCGGGTGCAAGCGTAGAGGTTTTCTTACCTTTTAGATGATTCAGTGATTTCTCAATTTTTGAGAGTTCGCTTTCAATCGATGATACTAGTTTCAAGGCTTCTGGAAGCTTATTTTCTTTTTTATTTGTCACCTTTTCGAAAAGTTTTTGAATTTCATTTTCAAGTTTTGCGGTGCGCTCGATTTGCTGATTGAAGGCTTTGAGCCATTCCTCATTGAGGAGCTTTTGGTGAGCTTCGATTTGTTGTGTTTCAGTTAAAAATAAATTGAGTTCACGCGAATAAACTTCAAAAATTTTGGTAAATACTTCTTGGTTCTCTTTGTTTTTATCTGTTGTTCTTCCCCCAATTTCGCCCCAGAGTTTTCTGAGTTCTTTAATTCGAGTGGCAATTTCAACGGAGAAAATAGAATCTCTTAAGTCGATTTTTACTCGAGGATTCGAAAGTACTGGAAGGAGAAATTCCATCGGCGTTGCCGAATGTTGAGCGAGAATTTCTTTGAGAGTTTCGACGATTACAGTTCTTAACTTGTCGCAAATTACCCAACCGCGTTCACTGAGGGCCTTAAAATGTTCCCAGATTTGGTGATCTTGCTTTTTCTCAAGAGCGCCGAGGCCTTTCATTTCCTTGGCGGCAGCAAAAAGTCGTTCACCTAAGCCTTTTGATCTTTCGAGTGTGAGTTCAGGATCCGTTTCAGCTTCAATGGAGCCAATGATGACTTCAAGTTCTGCAAGCAGGCGAAGGGCACGGTCCGTTCGAGCCCATACATCCCATTCAGACTCGCTTAGAATTTCAGTGCGTTTTTTTAAGCTCTCTTTTATTAAAATATCTGCTTCGTCAAATTGAGTTGCAAACTCTTCTCTCCATCCGCTTAGCTTGAGAAGGTCTTTGTGAAGTGTACGGAGTTGTGCACCTGTTTCTCTTTTATTAAGGGATTTTATAAGAAAGTTCAGCTTTTCTTGGATCTGCTGCATTCTCTGAAGTCGTTTTTGTTTGAGGATCTCTTCAGTATTTTTTGGAGTTTCTCTTGGAGCTTCCGTCACTTTTTTAGTTTGTTGAACTTGAATTCCTATCGATTTAGATTCGGATTTTGAGATCCTTAGAGGAGGATTTAATTTTGTGTTGAGAATTTGACGGTATTTATTCAGTGCTTCAAAAGTTTTTGGATAATGGTATTTTTTTTCGAGATCTTTCCAGCGGCTGTGTAGCTGATTTGATTTTGATGGAGCTGATAGATTTGTCGAAGCAAGTTGTTCACAAATTTTTTCCATTTCAGCACAGGTTTTTTCAAACTCCTGAATTTCTCCTTTCAGACGTTTGCGAACTCCCTGGAAAAATAGATAAGTGGGATGAGTTTCGTTGAGATTGCCTGTAGTCAGTTCATGTTGAGCAGACAGAGTGAGAAGTTCTTGAGCTTTTGTCCAATCTGGATTTTCAAGAAATGCCTGTATTTCTTGGGCTATTTCAGAAATTTTTTCGATCTGATTTTTAACTCCTCCTTCGTTGGAGGATCGAAGTTTCTTGGTTGCAGCACGTTTGACTTTCTTTTCAAAATTGCTTCGAGTGACCCGTTGAAGAACGGGTTGTTCTGAGATGTTTTCGATGATTCGAAGTTGAAGTGTTTGATCTGAAATATTTTGTAATAGACGGATCAAATTTTTTTCGGATTCTTTTGAAAGGAAATTTTTCAGTTCATTGTCATTGAAAGAGCGGACTAAGGCGATACTGTTAGGGTCGAAAGTTTCTACTTTCTTAGGGTAAGGGTTGACAGGAAGTTCAGCTGAAGAACTGAATCCTGACTTTTGCTTAATTTTTTGAAAAAATGAAGATACTGTTTCTAAGAAGTTAGCCATGGCCTCGACTCTCCTTGGATGGTTGCATTTGCTTAATAAGTTAATATCGTATCACTATTTTCGTTTTCGTGGTTTTCGCTTATTTTGTTCTCGGATGCGTTTTCGCATATGTCGAATAATTGCCGCTGCGATATTCAGTCCCGTCGCTTTTTCAATTCCTTCGAAACCTGGCGAACTATTGACTTCAAGAACTACCGGTCCAGACTGACTTTGCATGAGATCGACTCCCGCAATTTCGAGTCCTAACACTCGAGCTGATCGGATCGCGACTTTTTCGAAAGCTTTGGGAAGTTTGATTAAGGTCCCTTCTCCGCCACAGTGGATATTCGACCGAAATTCTCCTTTTGGTGCAGTGCGCATCATTGCAGCAATAACTCGATCACCAATCACGAAAGCGCGATAGTCTTGGCCGGCGCCTTCGGCAATGAATTGTTGAATGAGAATGTCCTCATCCAGACTTCGGAGAGTTTCTACTACTGAACCTAGCGAAATCGGGGTATGTACGAGCATGACACCGCGACCTTGAGTTCCCTTAAGAACTTTGAGGACGACGGGCATTCCTCCCACAGCTTCGACAGCAGAACGAATACTTCTCAAATTGCGAGTCAGGACAGTTTTTGGAACTGGAATGTCCGCATGCTTAAGGACCTGTAGGCATCTCATTTTATTTCGAGAATCAGCAATGGCCTGAGAATCGTTGATAGTAAAGATACCCATGGATTCGAAGTGTTTGACGACAGCAAGTCCGTAGTCGGTAATTGAGGCTCCAATTCGGGGGAGGATCGCATCGATCTTCTCAATGGGCATGGAGCCTAAATGGATGCTTGCTCCTTGTTCATTGAGAATCATCTGGCAATCGAGAGGATTGATGATCCGACAGTCGATCTTAGCCTTGCGGGCCTCTTGAAAGAGTCGACGGATGCTGTGGAGATTCTTATTTCTCGATAGAATCGCGATTCGCATGGTGGATCATCCGATTTTGATTAGAAAATAAATTTTTGTCTACTGTCGGGATGAATTAAGAACAAAAATAAAAGGTGCCGGCGATTCGGATGGGTTCAGCCAGCCAATTGCAGAGACAAAAAATCCCTGAGGCGCAGGTGATGCCACCTCAGGGATAAAAGATTGAGCTTCAAGTTTTATGAAGATGATCTTTCACGATTTCTTTATGCTTTCGAACCTGTTTTTCGATCTTATCGAGAGCAATTTCGACCGAAGCATGAAAATCTTCGGTGACACCTTCGCCGAAATAATCCATATGATCACCCACCAAGTGACAGTGGGCGATCTTCGATAAGTTTTCTACGGTGAAATTCCAGCTGATCGAGGTTTTACCATCAAAATATTTTTTTAAGCGTTCACATTTTTCTTCTGTGAATACTTTGAGAGCATCACTTGGATCAATATGTTTGAAGCTATATTTCAAATTCATGGCTATTTCCTCCCTCTTGATTCTACGTGCATTCGCCGCAGTTTTTTGACGTCACCTGAGAATTTTACAGGAACGGTCAAATAATTTTCTTCCGCTTACCGGAAGAGAGGATGCCTAACATATCACGATATTTCGCAACAGTGCGTCTTGCGATATCAATATTTTCTACACGCAATAACTCCACGATTTTTTGGTCAGATAATGGATTGCGTGAGTCTTCTTTTTGAATCATTTGACGGATTTTCTCTTTTACCGCTTCACTTGCCAAAGAGTCGCCGCCATCCGCAGCACTGATGCTGGAATTAAAGAAATACTTAAGCTCAAAAATTCCTACTGGAGTGTGAACAAACTTATTGGTGGTAACACGTGAGATCGTTGATTCGTGCATTCCGATGTCGCTGGCAACATCCTTGAGAATCATCGGCTTGAGGTGCTGGACTCCTTTTTCAAAGAAGTCGCGTTGTCTACGGACAATTGCGTCAGTGACTTTGTAGATCGTTTTTTGACGGTTGTGAATCGAACGAATCAGCCAGACAGCTGAACGGAGTTTGTCTTGAACATACTCCTTGGTTACTTTGTTTTGGTCTTGCTTGGCTGCACTGAGAATATTTTTGTAATAAGGTGAGATGCGTAATTTAGGCATCCCATCTTCGTTCAGGACGATCACAAATTCATCACCTACCTTGTAAACGTAGATATCGGGGGTAATGTATTGTGTGTCGCTTGTGTGAAATGAACGGCCGGGTTTGGGTTCAAACTCTAAAATCAGTCGTGTGGCTTCAATTACTTTCTCAAGAGAGATGGCCAAAGTTTTAGCGATCGCTTGGTAATTTTTTCTTTCAAGATCCCCTAGGTGATGAGCGATGATTTGCTCGACAATCGTATGTCGGGGAGTCATGAAACGAGCTTGAATCGCCAGGCATTCTTGAAGATTTCTTGAAGCCACGCCAAGAGGGTCAAAGTTCTGTACGATTTTTAGAACTTCTTCGGCATCTTCGGTTTCCATGACCGCTTCGCGAGCAAGGTCTTCTAGGTTGGCGTTGAGGTAGCCATCATCTGAAAGGTTACCGATGATGAATTCTCCTAATTTTTTTTCTTCGGAGGTAAGGGCGACCATTGAAAGTTGCCACCCCAGGTGATCTTCTAAGGTCGTGGTTTTTGAGAGGACATTTTCAAAGCTGGGAAGCTCCTCGTTAATCTCTCTCATCGATGGAGTTGAGCTCGAGGAGTTAAAGTCCTCGACATAGGATTCCCAATTAAAGTCATCTTTTCCGGTGACGAGTTGTTCTTCTGCTGCTTTTGGTTTGATAAATGCTTGTTCGTCGCGAAGTTGTTGTGCTTCTGGATCACCCTCTAAGGAGTTGCCTTCTTCTGGAAGTGGAGCGTTCTCTCCCTCAGGGGTGTCAGTTATTTCTTCCAGGATTGGGTTTTCCATCATTTCCTGGGTAACGACTTCTTGGAGCTCCATGCGATTGAGCTGAAGTAGCTTAATGGCTTGTTGGAGTTGAGGGGTCATGACCAGTTGTTGACTGAGTTTTAAGCTCTGTTTGATTTCTAAGGCCATGGTGGGATTTGCTTAACCTCTTAGTTTTTTGATCGGGTTATTTTCGTGATTGGGACTTGATGAGTGATTCTTAGAATTGAAAATTCTCTCCTAAGTAAGTTTCTCGGGCTGTCCGGCTACGCGCAATCTCCATTGGCGTCCCTTTTTCAACAATTATACCACTATTTAGCAAATATCCAAAATCACAAATTTCTAGTGTTTCTCGGACGTTATGATCGGTAATGAGGACTCCAATCCCCCGTTGTTTTAAAATTTGGATCATTCTTTGAATGTCGGCAACTGCGATCGGGTCAATCCCTGCAAAGGGTTCATCTAGCAAGAGAAATACCGGGTTGAGCGCTAAAGCGCGCGCGACTTCGACGCGACGCCGTTCGCCGCCAGAAAGAGTGTATGCTTTTTGCTGAGCGATGTGTTGAATCTTGAATTCTTCGAGCAGGATCCTCAGGCGTTCTTCTCGTTCTGAGCGGCTGAGAGGTAGGGTCTCTAAAACAGCGAGGATATTTTCCTCGGTAGTCATTTTTCGAAATACCGATGGCTCTTGTGGAAGGTAAGCGATTCTATTTTGGGCGCGTTGGTGCATGGGCCAAGAAGTAATGTCTTGATCGCCCAGCAATACTTTGCCGCTATCAGATCGGACAAGTCCAACGACCATGTAAAAGGAGGTTGTTTTTCCAGCCCCGTTAGGACCGAGTAGCCCTACCACTTGACCAGCTTTGACTTCAAAGCTTGCATCTTTGACGATTTCTCGTCCTTTGTAGGATTTCTTGAGTTGTGCGGCTTGGAGTACAATCGATTTATTACTCGGGTGAGTGTTGTCCTTGACTGAATGCATTGCTGTGTTCGACCTCTACAACATCCGTATCGCGATGCCAGATAATGACATCTCCAGTCACAGTATCATTCCCTTGATAAACTTGGGGAAATTCCGTCAGAGTGATCACATTCTTTTTTGTGTCAAATGAAGCTTGGCCGCCAGTTCCGTATTTTAACGGTTCAGAAACCTCTTTTTGTTTCATTTCTTGGATGAGGACATCTTCTTGTGCAACCAGGTAGTGCGGGAGCTCAGCAGTGCTACCAAAATGGAGTTCTACACGTCGAGCTCGGACATTGAGTTTGGTTTGTTGGATTTTTACAAAACGGGATTCGATGCGTCGTTTTGGATTCATCGTGAAATGAGCATTTTGTTCGTTGCGTTGGATGACGCAGCGATCTGAAGCAATGATTGTTTTTTCATGGTTTGAGGATTGCACAAAAACTCGGGCAGACTGAGGTAGGGTAATTTGCCCTTTGCCGATTTCAAATTCAAAGCCGTTGCTATCAAAATTGAGTTTTTGCCCTAAATCTAAAGAAGAAGTGTGCGAGTTTCCCCTTCCTTGGACTCGATAATGAGTGGGGATTTGAATCGATTTTTGAGAAGGAAGATAGCGAAGGTAATCACTCGTGAGTTCAAAACCATCGGGAAATAGGGTTTTGACGGTGCCAAAAATTTCTAGGTTTTTATCTCCAGTGATGTATTTAGCTTCCCTTCCTGTAATCACAGTGATTTTGCCCTCGGAATCATAAAGAAAAGCTTTTACTTTACGGGCATGAACGAGCTTTTCATGGTTGAAAAGGTAAGCTTGATCTGCATCGAGTTTCCATTCTTTCTCTGTGCCTTGAGTCGCAAGATAGCTAAACTTTTCGACTGTATAGTCTGGCACTTGGTTTTTAGGGATACCTGTGGCCAGAATTTGTTCTTTTTCGGGTACAAAAGTTTGAGGGTCCGAACTCGTTTTGTTTCCCTTCTCTTCGATGGAGGAAGGTAACAATAGGAAAATATCTACCAAAATGAGAAGTGCGACTCCCGCAAGAAAAAAGGGGCGCAGGCCTTTGCGCAAGCTGGCAGGCCGGATGTTCAAGCTCGACATCATCTCAATTTAACCTGTCTTGACAAAAACTTCCTCCTAGAATCATAGCCCCGGACATTGTAGGGTGTGGGGCTTATGGATACCGAGCAGTTTGAACTTCGAAAGCGTGACCATATTCAGCATGCTTTGAATGCGGCAAATCAAGCCTTAGGTTTGAGTGGTTTGGAACGCATCCGCTTAATTCATGATGCGCTTCCAGAGCTCGATTTTGATGAAATTTGCTTGGATTCTGTTTGTTTGGGAAGGCCTGCTCAGACTCCTTTTTATATCGCTGGCATGACAGCAGGGCATCCTGATGCCCCTCGGATTAATCTTCAATTGGCGCTAGCTTGTGGAGCTCGAGGCTGGGCGATGGGAGTTGGATCTCAGCGGAGAGATCTTGAAGGTAGTACGAGTACTGCCTCTTCCACATTTGTGGATTCATGGAAAAAACTCCGAGAAGCCGTACCTCATCTGACCTTATTTGCGAACGTCGGGATTTCTCAAGTCATTACCGCGCCTGTAGAAAAGATTCAAAACTTAGTGGATATCATGGGCGCGCAGGCACTTGCCGTTCACGTTAATGCACTCCAAGAGGCTTTGCAACCGGAAGGTACGCCGCGATTTAAAGGCGCTCTTTCTTCGTTGAAGCGAGTAGTAGAAGCGTTAACTGTTCCAGTGATCTTAAAAGAGACCGGCTGTGGATTTTCGCGAGGGACTCTTCAAAAGCTCTCAGGCATCCGCTTGGGTGCAATTGATCTCAGTGGTTTGGGGGGTACTCATTGGGGACGAATCGAAGGTGCTCGAGCGGAGATCGGAAGTTCTCAAGCAACTGCTGCTTTGACTTTTTCAGCGTGGGGAGAGTCAACGGTTGATTCAGTTCTTGCTGCACGCGAAGTACTTCCTTCGATTGAGCTTTGGGCTTCAGGTGGTGTCCGGTCTGGTCTTGATGCAGCTCGATTAATTGCGTTAGGCGCTCATCGAGTGGGCTATGCACAGCCAGCGCTCGAGGCAGTCTTAGTAGGTGGCGATTGTCTGAATCATTGGATGGAAATTCAAGAATTTGAACTCAAGGTAGCTTTGTTTTGCACAGGCAGTGTGTCACCTGATGCTTTGTGGAAAAAGGAGAATGCATGGAAACCAAACGAATTTTGACAGAAGGATTCCATCGAGTTTCACCCTCTGAAAGATTGAATCGGGTGAAAGAACTCTGCAGTCTTTCCGAGGAAGATATTGCGATTTTATCGGGAGACTCACCTTTGTCACTCGGGATTGCTGAGCATCTCATTGAAAACGTAATTGGGTATTTTCCTCTTCCCATTGGCGTTGCGACAAATTTTACAATTGATGGAAGAGATCTTTTAATTCCGATGGCTGTCGAGGAGACCTCGATCATTGCTGCTGCAAGCGCGACCGCGAAATGGATTCGAAAAGAAGGCAGTATTCGAACCTATTCTAAAGGGAATTTGATCATTGGTCAGGTTCAGATCCCGAGTTGTAGAAACGTTTCACAATCTCGACGGGTTCTTCATGAAAAACGTGAACTGCTGATGGGATTGGCTAATGCTTGTATTCCAAGTCTAGTTAATCGTGGAGGAGGTGTTCGAGATATCGCTATTCGTGAAATCCCTCGTGGCGATGAAAACGGCACCATGATTGTTCTCCATCTCCTTTGTGATCCGTGCGATGCGATGGGTGCCAATTTGATTAATCAGGTTTGTGAGGCATTAAAGCCAAAAATTGAAGAAATCACAGGTGAGCGCGTAGGGCTTTGTATTTTGTCAAATCTCGTCGATAGCAAACTCGCCGTAGCTGAGGTGGTTGTGCGTGATGTCGATCCAGTCGTTGGACGGGGGATCGAAGAGGCCACTCTTTTTGCGAAAGCGGATCCCTATCGAGCAGCGACGCATAATAAAGGTGTTTTGAATGGAATTGATCCGATTCTCATTGCTACAGGAAATGATTGGCGTGCAGTTGAGGCAGGGGTTCATGCCTATGCATCGCGAAGTGGACGCTATCAACCCATCACTGATTGGAAGATGGATGGATCGGATCTAATTGGAAAGATTGAGGTCCCCATGGCGGTAGGGACGGTCGGAGGAGTGACTCGACTTCATCCTACTGCGCGAGTAGCATTAAAGATCTTAGGAATTTCCAAAGCCGAGGATTTAGCTAGAATCTGTGCTGCTGTGGGCTTGGTCCAAAACCTCGGGGCGTTAAAAGCTTTAGCAACGGTTGGGATCGTTAAAGGTCATATGCAGCTTCATGCAGCCAATCTAGCCATTGCCGCTGGTGCGGAAATTCATGAAATTGCCAGAGTTAGAGATCGTCTTACCGAAGTTTTACGTGTTGAAAAAAATATCAACCTCACGCGAGCTCGTGAAATTTTGGAGGCCATTCGTGTCGCAGAACAACCTGCAGTTCACTGAACTTACTGCTCCTGGAAAAGTTTTTATTCTTGGAGAATACGCAATCCTTGCTCAGCTTTCTGCTGTCGTTGCCACAGTAGAACCTCGATTTTCTCTTCGGATATCAAAAGAGACTACGGGAGGCTTACGTTCTAGCTTACCGGCGAGTGCCTTATTTCATCCTCAGAGCCCTGCTGGGAAGTTGATCGCTTGGGCAGAACGTTCCGAAAAAAGTGATTTACCCTCTTTGGATCTCCAGTGGGAAGATCCTCATTTAGGTCAGGGTGGATTTGGTGCATCCACTGCACAATTTGCGTTGGTATATTTTGCTTTAGCTGAAAATTATGGGTGGCCTTTGCAATGGGAGAGTATGTGGAGACTCTACCGAGATCTCACCGGAGTGACAGGGGTTGAGGACGGTATTGCGCCCAGTGGAGCAGATGTAGTTGCTCAATGGATGGGGGGCATTACTCTTTTTGAATATCAGGAAAAAGGGATTACTTCTAAGGATCTGTCTGGTCACTTCGACTGGAACAATGTTTTGATTTTTTCGGCAGCAGCTCAGGAAGGGCGAAAAGTTCCCACGCACGAGCATCTTGCCCGGATGAAGGACGTCGGATTTCTTCATCGAGTCGCTCGACGACTCAGTTCTCCTCTGTCAGTAGGAGTTGGAGCATTGCGTGAAAATGACCCTGCTCGATTGGGTTTTGCTTTGAGAGAATATGCCAAAATTCTTCAAGAAGTAGGATTAGAGCTCGAGGCAACGACTCGAGATCGCCAAGCTTTTCAAAAATTACAGGGTGTTTTAGGAGTCAAGGGGGCAGGAGCAATGCAGGCTGATGCGCTTGTTATTGTAGTCAGGAAAGAAGCGACTCCAAACTCAACGTTGCGCCAAGAAATTCTCGAAATGGCGAAAGCTCGACAACTGGTTTTAATGGCGGATGGGATTAAGCACCAAGCCGGTGTTCCTGGTGTTCAAAAAAGCGAGTGAACTCTTATGTCTCAAGGTGTTTTTTCTGCTCGAGCTCCATCAAATATTGCTCTCATCAAATACATGGGGAAAAAAGATGGAGTCATGAATCTGCCTGAAAACGGCAGTATTTCAATGACATTGAACTCCCTTTGCTCAGTAGCAGAAATTTCGCTCTCGGGTTCTGCGAATTTGGCCAGTACTTTTTCAGATCGAGTGCGATGGGTTTCCGAACGTCCGCAGAGTTTTCATGAACTTCCTTTAGAAGTCCCTGTATTGGATGATCGAGGGATTTCAAAACTCGTGCGTCATGCAGAAAAAGTAGTGAGTGCAACTAGAGAGATCTTTCCACGCTTTGGTTTAGAGTGCGGCGAAATCGCTTCTCCGGAGAACCGTGAGATTCTCGTTTTTCGAACAGCGAATACGTTTCCTCAAGCGAGTGGGATTGCTTCGAGTGCCTCGAGTTTTGCAACAATCACTTTAGCAACGGCGCTGGCTTGTGCACGAGATCGCAATGTTTTTGAAAGTACTTGGAGAATGGATTCTGTTTTTCGAGAAGAATGGGCTCGAATCTCTCGGCAGGGTTCCGGAAGTTCTTGCCGTTCTCTAGAGGGCCCTTGGGTGATGTGGGAAGATGAATGCGTTCAAGTTCTACCTTCTCAGATGCCTCCTATGGCGCATTTTGTTCTTTTAGTTTCTGACCAACAGAAAAAAGTTTCCTCATCTGAAGCACATGCTCGAGTTAAGACCTCTCCGCTTTGGGAAAAACGTCCTGAAAGAGTGGTTCAGCGCTTAGTGAATATGAAACAAGCATTGGCCAAAGGAGATGTCTCCACTGTAGCTCGAATTGCTTGGGAAGATTCTTGGGAAATGCATAGTCTTTTTCACACTTGTTCGGAGCCTTTTTCGTATTGGGAACCTGGGAGCATGGCAATTTTGCAAGAGTTAGCTCCATGGGTGATTGGAGCTCACGGAGCATCATCAGTTGGAACTGGTTTTATGACGCCCATAGTAACAATGGACGCGGGGCCGAATGTTCATGTCATCGTCGATGCCACTCAAAAAGACCTTTGGTTCAATCGTTTGAATCGCTTGGGTTTCAAGATCCTTTCAGATCACCAAGGAACAGGAGCGATCGTGTGATTTGGCCTGCGTTTCAAACTCGAGCTTCCGGAAAATGGGTACTCGCTGGAGAGCATTCCGTATTGAGAGGTGCTTCTGCCATTGCATTACCTCACCCTGAGTACGGCTTGTCTCTCTCATTTGACCCAACCGGCTCTGACACTCAGTTCCAAGTGAAGCCATCGAACGCTACTGGTGTGATTCAAGGGTTATTGCTGGGCGTTTTAGGGGCAGATGCTCAGTTACCTCAGGGAATACTCGAAATTCAAAGTTCTATCCCGATTGGGGCGGGTTTGGGTTCATCCGCAGCTCTTTGCGTGGCTGTAAGCCGTTGGTTGGCAGGTTCACTTCGGTTTGCCGAATCTGAAATTCTTAGTTTTGCAACTCGTCTCGAACATCGCTTTCATGGAAAAAGCAGCGGAATGGATATCGCCGTTATTGCAATGGACCAGCCTGTTTTATTTTCCATGCAAAAAGGTCCGACGACATTAAATGTAAAGAAAACTCCGCGATTCACATTTCATGATACCGGAATTCGAGCTCAGACTCGCGCCTGCATTCAGAAAGTCGAAGAGTACGTCCGAAACCATCCGGCTGAAGGTCTCCGAAGAGACGAAGAAATGGGAGATGCTTCACGAATAGCTATGGATGGGTTGATCCTCTATAGTGCAGGCAATAATGCAGGATCTTCTGAACAAATTCGCGGACTTCAATTGATTCAGAAATCCATGCGACAAGCGCAAGAATGCTTTTATTCCTGGGGATTGGTCCCTCCCGAGGCTCAGCAGCTCGAGGCCCTGCTCTTATCTCAAGGGGCTTTGGCGGTTAAAATGACTGGAGCCGGAGGAGGTGGGATGATGGTGAGTCTTTGGGAGGACTCTATTTCCTCCTATTGAATTTTTTAGGGGAAGCCACTATAAGTGGATTCCCAATTAAGCCGAAAGGAGGTGAAGTCAATGCCAGGTATTTATATTCGTGAAGGCGACTCATTTGAAGCTGCGCTGAAAAAGTTCAAAAAACAATGTGAGAAGGCCGGTATCCTTTCGGAAGTTCGTAAGCGTGAATCTTACGAAAAACCCTCTGTAAAGAGAAAGAAAAAGGATGCGGCTGCACGTAAGCGCGCAACCAAGAAGACGAGACCATTCCGTTCTCGTGATTAATTTTCGTTAGACAAAATGGGCTTTTCGAAGCTCAATTCAGAAGCGGAGCTCGCGTTTTTGTAAGACAAGCGCGGCTCCGCTTTTTTACTTCGCTTTTTTGATACCGTTTTTCTACTACTGTCTTTACTCAACGGTCGACAGGAGGCCAGAATCACATGTCCAATCCAACCATCAAAGAAAGTCTTTCTGAACAAATGAAGTCTGCAATGAAGTCCGGCGATAAGGATAAAGTCGCTTTCGCCCGTAATCTTCATGCAGCGATTCGTAAAAAGGAAATCGACGACAAAGTTGATCTTGACGACGCAGGGGTGCAAAAGATCATTACTACCTTAGCTAAGCAGCGCAATGATTCGATTGAGCAATTCAAGCAAGGTGGACGTGAAGATTTAGTGGCAAAAGAAGAGGCCGAACTCAAATTTCTGATGAGCTTTATGCCTGAGCAAATGAGCGTTGAAGAAGTTCGAAAGCTCGTTGATTGGGCTGTGACCGAAGCAAAAGCATCCAGCCCAAAAGATATGGGCAATGTCATGAAGCTTTTGCTTCCTAAAGTTCAAGGTCGTGCAGATGGCAAAATTGTTAGTCAGTGTGTCAAAGAAAGACTGGGCTAACTCGCAGCTGCTTCCTGTTTCATTTTATGCTCGGGACACTCTTGAGGTGTCTCGAGCTCTTTTGGGTAAAGTTTTAGTCGTTCGAAGTCAGTTGCAATCGGGTTTTCGACATCGAACAGTCATTACTGCCGCTAGAATCGTCGAAACTGAGGCTTATTCAGGCAAGGATCCTGCTTCTCATTCGGCTCGAGGAGAGACACCCCGTTCTTCGGTGATGTTTGGAGAGCCAGGTGTTGCGTATGTTTACTTGATTTACGGAATGTATCCGATGTTGAACTTTGTGACAGAGTCTAAAGGGATTGCGGGCGCGGTATTGATCCGAGCAGTTGAGCCTTTAGAAGGCGAAGAAATCATGCTTGAGCGTCGTAAAACAGCTCGTTCTCGCTTCGATTTGACATCGGGTCCTGGGCGTTTGTGCCAAGCGATGGGAATCCAGCTTAAGCACAATCGAGAATCTCTTTTAGGGCCAACGATCGAAGTTCGAGAAGATGGTTTTGTTCCAAAGCAGATTTCAGCTTCTCCCAGAGTAGGGATCCGGGTGGGGACAGATCGGATGTGGAGATTTTTTATCACTGATCACCCTTTTGTCAGCCGAGTTCCTCAAAATGCTCAGGCTACTCTTCTTGAGAGGTTAAAGGCGGATGTCCAATTCACGTAGAATTTCAGCCGAAATTCTTCAGAAAATTAAAGCCGCTATTAACATTGTCGAAGTAGTTGGCGAGCACGTCGTATTACGTAAATCGGGCGCAAATTATGTAGGGTTATGCCCTTTTCACTCCGAACGAACGCCCTCGTTCAGTGTGACCGAGTCCAAGCAGCTCTATCATTGCTATGGATGCAAAAAGGGCGGGGATTTGCTTTCGTTCGTTATGGAGATTCATGGCCTGGATTTTATTGAAGCCATTGAAGAACTTGCTGAGCGAGCTCGAGTTTCGCTTCCAGCGCATTTTCGAGGGGGAGTGGGTGACGCAGAATCAGGAGACCCTGAGGTTCAAAAGCGCAAAGAAGAAGCTCGCAAAAAGCTAGAAACTTCGTATCGCCTGAATCGCTTTGTAGCGGCGTATTATCATCAGATGCTCAGTCAATCTCAGGCAGCGAGTCATTATTTTGCATCACGAGGAGTGGGCGATGAGCTTTTGAGGTCATTTTACCTTGGCGTGGCTCCGCCGTCTTGGGATGCTTTAGCAAATTATTTAGCGACTAAAAAAGCACCACTTCCTTTAGCAGCTGAGTTGGGTCTGATTCGGCTTTCAAATCGGGGTAATCGAGTAGCTCAGAACACTCCGCCAGGAGAAGCAGAGACTCATTATTTTGATTTGTTTAGAAATCGCGCGATTTTCCCTATTCTTGATTTAAGAGGACGAGTCGCAGGCTTTGGAGGTAGAGCGCTCCCTGGCGGGGATGAAAATCCAAAATACCTCAATTCTCCTGAATCCCCTTTATTTCAAAAAAGCAAACTCGCTTTTGGTCTTTACCAAGCTCAAAAACATATTCGTGAATTAGATCACGTCATTTTAGTCGAAGGTTATTTTGATGTTTTGGCGTTAAATGCGGCTGGGTTTCAAAATGGAGTAGCCAGTTGTGGAACGGCTCTTTCTCAAGAGCATCTCCAACTTTTTAAAAAATTCGCCAGTCGGATCACCATTCTTTTTGATGGCGACAAAGCGGGAATTGCTGCAACGGATCGGGCTATGGAGTTAGGTCTGACTCAAGGAGTGATTTTATTAGGAGCAGTGCTTCCTCCTGATGCCGATCCAGACGAAGTTTTGTTTGATCAAGCATCAGGATCTCCGATCGAGGGTGGTAAAGATCGGATGGAGACTATTTTAAAAGAAGCACGTCCTTTGATTGATGTCCGCATCGACGAGGCTATTCTCACTGCTCAAGAGGGACCTGAAGCGCGTACGCAAGCTCTCAAGAAAATGGGGGGCTGGCTATCTAAGTTGAATGACCCAATTGGGAAAGAGGTCCGTCTACAATATATTCAGAATCGACTCGGGGTGTCTCGAAATCTCCTCTTGCAAGCGATGGGAGAATCTGGATCTGGACATGGGCCAAAGACAAACGGTTCTCCGCAGAATATCAGGCCTTTTGCATCAACAGTCTCGGCAAGACCGCACATGCTTTCGCAAAAAATGTCTCCCGCAAAAGTTGCACTCATGAATCGAGGCGAAAAGATTTTACTGTCGGGATTAGCTCAGGGCGGCAAGTTGGTTCAGATTTTTCAAGCTGCAAAAAATCGTCTTCCCTCAGGATGTAGCGGGAGCGATCTTTTTGAGTATTTACCGGCTAGAAATTTTGTCTCAAATTTGTTGAACGATGTTGATAGAATTGATCAAATTTTGAAAGATCCTGCACACTTACCTGCGGAATTAATGAATGAAAACTTAGATCCTCAAGTTCGATGGACTGTCATGGAGGCTTGGATGGGAGGGCACGAGGCCGTACAAGAAGAATCATTTCAAGGAGCTTTAGATCGAGCCATCGCTCGGATTTGGGCACGGTTTTCGCAACGAATCAAAGCTGCTTTAAGTGAAGCAGAAGTCAAGAAGGACGCAGAGTTACAGTCCACATTGATGAAGGAATACCTTGACGTTCAGCGCAAAATGAAGGAGTTTATCAGCTTCTATGACGAAGCCTAAGGACCTGTCTGTTGCCTCTCAGAAGAGTGAGGCTGGAAGCGGTTTAAATAAATCTACAAAGGAAATTAAAAAGCTCCTAGACATGGGAGTCCAGCGTGGATTCCTCACGTATGTTGAGGTGAATGAGCTTCTGCCTCCTGAAATCATCACGCCGGATGCGATTGATGAAATCATGACTTTGCTTTCAGAAAATGAAATCGAGGTCATCGATGCAGCTAAGCGCCCCCGCGAAACCGAAGAAGAAGAAGAAGAAACAGAAGGTCTCCTTGGACCCGCTCCTGCCGCAGAAGATGGCGAAGAAGGTCCAGTCGCTGCTGCTGCAGAATATGCGCGCGGTGCAGATCCTGTTAAGCTTTACTTGAAAAAAATGGGCAGCGTTTCGTTGCTCACCCGCGAAGGCGAAGTCGAGATTGCTAAGCGCATTGAAGAAGGAGAAATTGAAATCCTTCGGGCATTGCTAGCTTCCAAACTCGGAACCTTGGCAATTGTTGATCTGGGAGAGCGGCTCGAGACAGGGCGCACTAAGGTCAAAGACGTCATTCGTGGCGTTGATGAAGAAATTTCTGCTGACGATGAAAAGAAGTACCTCGATAAAGTTCTGTTTGCGATTTCCAAAGTGAAAGCTTTGGTTGGTTATCAGGAAAAAGTTGAAACTCTTCTTTACGGTCCTGAAGCTAAGAAAGCTCCTGCTAAAAAACGTGAAGAGATTCAAAAAGAAATTCAAAAACGTGAGCGTCAGGTTGAAGCTGCATTCGAAGACATTGCTTTCAATCGTAAGACGATCAATTTGCTTTCTGCCAAGATCAAAGGTTATTGGGAGCGTGGTAAAGAATACCTCGAGGAGAAGAAGAAAATTTATAACTTCCTCGGAATTAAAGACCCTAAACAAATGCGTGATATTGCGCGTGAGTTTAAAAAAGGTCCAGAAACCCATGCTGTTCTTTGTAAAGAGTACGATGTAAGCGAGCAAAAGCTGGCTCAGCTGATTCACAACGAAGAAGAAATTCTTCGTAAGATCGAGCGCCTTGAAGAAGAGGCAGGGATCTCTATTGAAGAACTCAAGCGCATTTATGACACCTTGACTATCGGAGAGCGTAAAGCTGACCAAGCTAAGAGTGAGTTGGTTGAAGCTAATCTTCGTTTGGTGGTGTCGATTGCGAAAAAATATACCAATCGTGGATTGCAATTCTTGGATTTGATCCAAGAAGGAAACATCGGCTTGATGAAAGCCGTCGATAAGTTCGAATACCGTCGTGGATATAAATTCTCGACCTATGCTACTTGGTGGATTCGCCAAGCAATCACTCGTGCAATCGCTGACCAGGCAAGAACGATTCGTATTCCTGTTCACATGATTGAAACCATCAATAAGATGATCCGCACTCAGCGACTCTTAATTCAGCAACTCGGACGTGAACCCACGCCTGAAGAAATTGCTGTCAAGATGGAGCTTCCAGTTGATAAAGTCCGTAAGGTTTTGAAAATCGCTAAAGAACCGATCTCTCTTGAAACACCCATTGGTGAAGAAGAAGATTCGTACTTGGGTGATTTTATTGAGGACAAAAAGATTATCAATCCTGCAGAAGCAGTGATGAATATCAATCTTTCTGAGCAAACTCGTAAAGTTCTCTCGACGCTCACGCCTCGTGAAGAAAAAGTTCTTCGAATGCGCTTTGGTATCGGCGAAAAATCTGATCATACTCTCGAAGAAGTCGGGCAAGATTTCTTTGTGACTCGTGAACGTATTCGTCAGATTGAGGCTAAAGCATTGAGAAAACTGCGTCATCCTTCGCGAGCGAAGCTTTTGAAGGCATTCGTCGACTAATGTGAGGAGAGTTGCTTCCTGTTGTGTTTTCAACGCCTTTGAACTAGGCTTGTCAATACCTCAGGGAGACTGAAGGGGGCCCTTAGCTCAGCTGGTTAGAGCGGTCGGCTCATAACCGATTGGTCGTAGGTTCAAGTCCTACAGGGCCCACCAGCTTTCTCCTGTATCTTCCTCAACGTAGATTTGCCCACACGCTTTCGCGATTCAAAGCAAAAAGTGTGATAGCAGCAGCGAAGTGAGATGATTTTGGATGTGGAATCCGTTCTGCAAGATAGAGAAGCAATCCCTCCAAAAATCAAAAAAACATCCACAACAGATAAAGTGAGTGGAGAGTTCCCTGAGATCCAAAAGCCTGGAGTAATGAGAGCAAGAGTTTGTGCGATTCCTAAAATAATTGCATAACCTAGGGTTAGACTAAATACAGTCCACCGTCCTCAAAACGTCAAAAGAGTGTCGAAAAAAATCAGATAGCCCTGAGAAATTTGCTTTCATTAAAAAGAGAAGGTGCTTTCCAGAAGCAAATTAAGGCTATGAAAATGAGTAGCCTTGGCCAATCTGGTCCGTAAGGGAGGACTCGGTGCCCATGATAAGAAAATCCGCGATTCCACCACATTCCTAAGATGAAAACAAAAACTAGATCAAGGAATGGACCTCGAATCGATTTTAATCTGTCTTGCATGAATTGTTTTATTTCAGAGACGCCAATAAAGTGTCAACTTTGAACTAGTTCCTCGTAGCAGTCAGCTCAAGGACTAAAGAAAAAAATTAATTGTGATTTCCTGACAAAAATGTCCCATTAATTTCCCAGCGATAATGTCCCCTTAGTCGGAAAGCCGTCGCTAATAGTTAACTACTTTTGGATAATAATTGTTTTTTCTTTTGGCCTGGT
>Ga0172367_10000162_pt1 | contig 102253 bp, 92 predicted proteins | sample Lak10m_FD_114542 | JGI IMG/M metagenome (GOLD analysis project Ga0172367, IMG submission 114542) | Freshwater microbial communities from Kabuno Bay, South-Kivu, Congo - kab_022012_10m | ecosystem: Environmental > Aquatic > Freshwater > Lake | place: Democratic Republic of the Congo: South-Kivu... | reverse complement strand
GCATTTACTTTTTCCGGATAACGCTGTTTGAAGTCTTCACGCCAGTAGAAAAAAGCTTCATCATTGAGAATCTGATGGTAATCATGTCCCATCAACCCATCCGGCATACGAGGGTCGTAAACAGCGGTGTCTCCTGAAGGATAGTTAAATACAACCACATCATTGCGCTGTACTTTTCCAAATCCCGGTAATCGAAAATAATTACCCGTTTCAAGATTTGAATAGGAACGTACGTTTACCCATGGAACCGTGTTATGAACCAATGGAAATGATAGGGGAGTCACCGGGACTTTTGGTCCGTAAGCTAATTTGTTAACAAATAGAAAATCACCTACCAATAATGTCTTTTCCATAGATCCAGTTGGGATTTGGAAAGGTTCGAACACGTATGTTCTGATAATGCTTGCCGCGACCAATGCAAACAATATAGAGTCTCCCCATTCTTTCACCTTTGATCTCGTCCCCGGTTTTTGACGCGTAACAGATTGAAAAGCCAGCGCAATGGCGTGACCGATAACCGGCAGAGAAAGGAACAACACGACATGATCGCCCCATTTGCGATCTTCTATCTCCTTACTATTTGCCCAGTTTGTTTCAGGAAGTAAGGCATGTTGTTCACTTCCGATCTTGTAAAACAAGTAATAGGGAAAGAATATTCCCTGTAATGTGTCTGTCAAAGAATAGTGTCCGAATCTTCTAATCAAACTTGTATTGACCACAGCAAGCATTACCAGGTGAATTCCCGGGAAAAGAAGTAAAAGTGACCAAAATGGTTTGTGACAGGTTAGTTTAAAAGCGACAAAATAATTGTACCCGGGAACGAGTGCTTGCCAAGATGGTCTGCCTGCCTGCGCGAATAATTTCCACCACATCCCAATATAGGGATGAATAAGGATAAGAAGATAAAAATAAAGTACGTTCATAAATTAAAAATTAAGCACATCGTTCATGGTATACACGCCTTTTTTCTGATAAAGCCACTCAGCTGCTACTACTGCTCCCAAAGCAAAGCCTTTTCTATTGTGCGCTTCATGCGTAATAGTGATCGAATCAATTTCAGAGTTGTAACTTATGCTGTGAGTTCCGGGAACGTCAGGTTTTCTGTGTGAAATAACTCCTAGCTGATGTTCGTTAGTGTGTGGAGCTTTTTCTTCTTCGTGCACCCACGAGATGTAATCTGAATTGTTTTCAAGAATTCCATTAGCAAGCGTGATCGCAGTTCCACTTGGTGAATCCAGCTTCTGCAAATGATGAATCTCATCCAGAGTTGCTTTGTAACCAGGTTGCCCGGACATGAGTTGAGCGAGGCGCTTATTGATCTCAAAGAAGATGTTCACACCAATGGAAAAATTGGAAGCATAAAGTAAACTCCCATTTTTTGTCAAAACAAGTTCCGAAATACGTTCTAATTCGTCTTGCCAAGCCGTGGTGCCAACAACTACGGATAACTGATTATTTATGCAGTATTCCATGTGTTCAACAGCCAGTTCCGGACGGGTGAATTCAATAGCAACATCTGCTGAAGAAAGATCTGCCTCTTTGATAGGGTTGGAAGAATTTACTTTAGCAACGATTTCATGTCCACGCTCCAATGCAATGCCTTCAATCACTTTGCCCATTTTTCCGTATCCGATCAGTGCGATTTTCATAGGTTCAAATTTGCTTAAAAAAAAGCAGAAGTCTCTTTTTTATGAAAATTAAACTGCACCTTCACTCCGGGTGATGTGAGTCCTAAAATCGTCGGGCTGATTTTCATTGAAAGATCTTCAGACACATCAAAGTCCACAAAATGTGCTTCAATACCGGCGTCAACCACCTGGATCAGGTAAACAGCTCCAACTCCAAGGATAGACAAATCTCTTTTTGTCAGGTATTGATTGTATAGCGTGAGAATACCATCATCATCAAACTGAGCCCATCTTGCGTCCGGAGTACCGCCATTTTGCCTGTTGGTGTAATCCGTTTTTAATGCCTTCTGCGTGAGTTGATTCTGAATTAGAAAATAAGATGTAGCGCCCAGTCCTGCATAGATCAAAGGTACTTTCCAGAAGGCTTTACGCTTTCCTTTTGGCATTGCGATATGATTGTAAATCTGACCTGCCCCGGGAACACATGCCGAAAGAATGACTGCTTTTTTTGGGGAATGTTTTTTTACGGAATCAACTTCTTGAGTAAGTTCATCTTGAGACCATGAGGTCAGACAACAACCCAAAAAAAACACCACTATCTTAATTCGGTGCATCAGCGATTGAGAATCTCGATGATCCTGTTTAGATCTACTTCAGAATTGAAATTGACAATGATCTTACCACCGCCAATAGTTGATTTTTTGATCTCAACTTTGGCAGAAAGCTTATCGCCTAAATGCTCTTTAAACACAAATTGCGACTCGCTGATCTGCGGTTTTGGATTACTTTTTCGTTCCGATCCGGAATCTTGTCTGGGTTCGACATAGCCTTCCTTGATGAGCGCCTCTGCATCTCTCACTGAAAGACCTTCATCCACAATTTGTTTAAAGATGGCCAGTTGCAGTGCTTCATCTCCGGCGGACACCAAGGCTCTTGCGTGTCCCATGGATACAACATTGTCACGAACGGCTGCTTGAATATCTGCAGGTAGTTTAAGCAGACGAATATGATTGGTGATGCTTGACCGGGATTTGGCTATTTTCTGACTCAATTGATCCTGTGTCAAGCTGCACTCCTCTATTAGTCGCTGGTAGGAGAGGGCTACTTCAATCGCATTCAGGTCTTCGCGCTGGATATTTTCAACCAACGCCATTTCAAGCATCGTTTGATCGTTTGCCACACGAATGTAAGCCGGAACTTCTGTTAGTCCAGCCATTTGAGACGCTCGAAAACGACGTTCTCCAGAGATGAGCTGGTATTTATCTCTGCCTAATTTGCGAACCGTGAGTGGTTGGATAATTCCGTGAACAGCAATGGATTGACTTAATTCCTCCAATGCGCTTTTCTCAAAGTTAGATCGTGGATTGAAAGGGTTGGCTTCGATGCTTTCAATGGATAGCATCGAGACAGAATTCACTACTCCCGAGTTACCGGATTTTGAGGTGATGTCTGTTTCAGTGTTTTCGAGAAGCGCACTGAGTCCTTTTCCAAGTGCAGATCGCTTTTTCGGATTAGAGTTCATCGTCGATTTGAATTATTTTATCCTCGTTGCCGATCTTGGTCAAATTGTTTTTTTGCAGGATTTCTCTTGCAAAATTGAGGTAATTGATGGATCCTTTACTTGCGGCATCATGCATGACGATCGTTTCGCCATAACTTGGCGCCTCTCCAAGCTTGGTGTTTCTATGTATTACAGTGTCAAATACGAGTTCCTGAAAATGTGTTTTAACTTCCTCAACAACTTGATTTGCAAGACGTAAACGAGTGTCATACATTGTAAGTAAAATGCCTTCGATCTCGAGGTCTGGATTTAACCTTCCCTGAACGATCTTGATCGTGTTGAGAAGTTTTCCGAGTCCTTCAAGTGCAAAATATTCACATTGAACAGGTATCATAACTGAATCGGCAGAAGTCAGTGCATTTACAGTGATCAAGCCAAGGGAAGGGGAACAATCAATGATAATGAAGTCATAATTATCCCGAACCTTATCCAACGCAAGTTTCAACATGTGTTCCCTGTTTGGCAAGTTGATCATTTCCAACTCTGCACCTACAAGATCAATGTGTGAAGGAAGAATGTCAAGATTTGGATTTTGAGTTTGAATAATGAGGTCTTTCGGATGTACTTCATTGATCAAACAATCGTAAATATTTTTTGTGTTTTTCGGGTCAAGGCCTACACCAGATGTGGCATTGGCTTGAGGGTCAGCGTCGACGATCAATGTTTTGTATTCCAATACTCCCAAACATCCACCAAGATTTATTGCTGTGGTTGTTTTTCCAACGCCTCCTTTTTGATTGGCAATCGCAATGATTTTCCCCATTCCTGTTACTTTGGATGTAAAGATACGACTAATAAGGGCTCTTGAGAAAAGAAGATATCCTCAAATTATCAACCAAAAGAATGTTGAAATGATCGAATGAATGACAGGCGATCAGGATTTAAAGATCATCGAATGATACTGCAGAATATGATCCTGAATTGGTGTTTTCAGAGTGGTCTACTCCTTCAGATCTCATGGATTCGATCTTGTTGAGCACATCATCCAAACCTTCCCTGAATTTTTCGAAATCCTCTTTGTACAGGAAGATCTTGTGTTTCTGATAGTTATCACCACTATCATTGAACGTCTTCTTACTCTCCGTTAGTGTGATATAAAGATCATTTCCTTTAGTCGCCTTAACATCAAAAAAATAGGTGCGTTTGCCAGCCCTTACCACTTTCGAATAAATCTCACTGTTTTTTTCGTTTTCCATCGTTTGAAACTAAAGGTTCAAGCAAATATGTGAATTATTTTGAACTAATCAAATTCTTAGTCGTTTTCCTCAGCGAGTTGTCGGTGATACATTTCAGCGTAAATACCTTCTTTAGATAGTAGTTCTTCATGAGAACCTTCTTCTACAATGCGACCTTCATCTAAAACGAGTATTCTGTCTGCATTTCGGGTTGAAGAAATTCTATGGCTAACAATCAACGAAGTGCGTTTCAGATGCTCATCTTTGAGGTTTTTAAGAATGACATCTTCTGTCTCCGTATCCACGGCTGAAAGACAATCATCCAGGACCAGTAGCTTCGGATTTCGAATCAGGGCTCTTGCAATGCTCACTCGTTGCTTTTGTCCACCACTCAAATTTACGCCACGTTCACCCAGCAAGGTTTCATATTTCTCCGGAAATTCAATGATGTTATGGTGGACGTGTGCTCTTTTGGCTGCTGATTCAAGTTCGGGCTGATCAGGAGCACGATCCGTTATTCCAAAACGAATGTTATTGGCAATCGTATCCGAAAAGAGAAATACATCCTGAGGCACACATCCCGTTTGTTTTCGGAAAGATTCAAGATTTAAATCTTTGAGATCTTGTCCATCTATTTCAATCTTGCCTTTCGTTGGATCAACCTGACGCATCAATAAATGAATGATCGATGATTTTCCACTTCCTGTTCGACCAACTATCGCTACAGATTTTCCAGGAGCTATACTGAAGTTCAGGTCTTTCAACGCGTTGATACCTGAGTTGGAATAGGTGAGGGAAACATTTTTGAATTCGATGTGGCCATTCAAAACGAAGTCCTCATTTGAAGTATTAACAATGGCCGGCTGCTGATGCAAAAACTCATTGATTCTACTTTGCGATGCCGCTGCACGCTGATTGATGGAGGTCACCCAGCCAATACTTGCAAACGGCCAGGTCAGTTTGTTGACGAAAATAATGAATGCAAGAATGTCTCCCCAGCTAATTTCTCCGGCATGCGACATAAGTCCACCAAGGTAAATCGTTAGGATTGTACTCAGCCCTATCAAAAACATGATCGTTGGCATAAATAACGCATTCACGATAACGAGAGCCATGGATTTTCCTTTGTAGGATGTTGCTGAGCTATTAAAGCGATCATGAACTTCTTTTTCCCTGCTATAGGCCTTTACAACTCTGATCCCGGAAAATGTTTCCTGAACTAAAGTGGACATAAAGGATTGTTCTTTTTGAACTTCCTTACTCAACAAGTTCATTTTTGATGATACCTTGTAGATCAGAAAAGACATCAGAGGGAGAGGAAGTAAAACGAACAAGGTGAGTGTTGGGCTTATCGAGATCATTTGGTAAAGCACCAACACGAACAGGGCAATGAGATTGAGCGTATACATGATGCCCGGCCCCAGATACATGCGCACCTGACTCACATCTTCCGATATCCTGTTCATCAGATCTCCTGTATTATTGCTCTTGTAGAACATGAAATCCAATTGCTGGTATTTATCAAAAATTTCGTTCTTAAGGTCGTATTCGATCAGTCGTGACATAATGATGATCGTCTGACGCATGAGAAAAAGAAAGAAACCGCTGCAAAGTGAGAGTAGCATATAGATTCCTCCCAATTTAAGAGAGAGTAAAGCAGCACCGGTTAACCAGCCACTTTCACTTGAAATGTCTCCATTTAAAAGATTGTCTATTGAAGACTTTAAATAAAGAGGCATCTGTACACCGAAGTAGTTGGAAACAACAACGAAAACGATTCCTAAAAGGAAACGCCACTTGTATTTGACGAAATATTTGTTCAGGTGGCTGAGCGACTTCATGTAATTAATTTCCTATTTTTGTGCCCGTCTTTGCAAGCGTTGCAAAAATAGACATTCAGCTTGAAATACGTTTAAACACATACCTTCTGAATATGTTTGAGTTAAAGAACCTGGAGGATACGGATCTGGTTGCCAATCCGGTGATTGCTCAAATGAGCAAATACAATCACGAACAGTTGTTGTTTTGTAATGACAATGAAACCGGACTCAAGGCCATAATTGCAGTCCATAATACGGTTCTCGGTCCTGCGTTGGGCGGGACACGTATGTGGATGTATGCGAATGAAACGGAGGCTTTGACCGATGTTTTGAGATTGTCCCGTGGAATGACCTACAAAAATTCCATTTCAGGTTTGAATCTCGGTGGAGGTAAAGCTGTGATCATTGGTGATTCCAGAAAAATAAAATCAGAAGCTCTTTTCAGAAGATTTGGAAAGTTTGTGAATAGCCTTGGTGGTAAATACATTACTGCTGAAGACGTAGGCATTTCTCCTGCTGATATGACTTGGGTCAGCATGGAAACGAATCATGTTGTTGGTTTACCGGGAAAAAGTGGCGACCCATCACCTGTAACGGCTTACGGCGTTTATGTGGGGATGAAAGCTTGTGCGAAAGAGCAGTTCGGTTCAGATTCACTTTCAGGGAAGAAAGTTGCTGTGCAAGGTGTTGGTCATGTAGGTGAATACCTCGTAGCGTCGCTGCGAAAAGAAGGTGCGGAAGTATTTATTACGGATATACATGAGCCTACACTGAAACGCGTGGCGGATCAGTACGGTGCAAAAATCGTGGGCCTTGAAGATATCTATGATCTTGATGTAGATGTTTACGCGCCGTGTGCTTTGGGTGCCACCGTCAACGACGATACACTATCCCGTTTGAAATGTTCGATCATCGCAGGTGCTGCCAACAACCAGTTGAAGCAAGAAGACGTGCATGGTAAGGTGGTGATGGATAAAGGAATTATTTATGCGCCTGATTTTGCGTTGAATGCGGGAGGAGTAATCAATTGTTATTCTGAAGTGAAAGGATATGATTCAAACTGGGCCATGACCAAAGCAGAGGAGATCTACCAAACTATTGGAAATATTGTCAGAAGGTCGCGAACGGAAGGTGTTCCGGCATACAAGATCGCAAATAAAATTGCTGAAGAACGTATTGAGTCAATCGGTAAAGTTAAACTTCCGCTATAATGTTGAATAGAAGACAACTTCGCATAAAAGTTTTACAGGCACTGTATGCCTACTTTCAGTCTGGTGAGGAGAATTTCTCCAAAGCTGAAAAGGAGTTGCTTCATGCGATTGAACGGATGTATGATCTCTACATCTATTTGTTACTGACCTTTTCCGAAGTCAAAAGCATTGCCGAGCACAGGGTAGAGGAGAACAAGAAAAAGATTCGTCCGACAGAGGAAGATCTTCATCCAAATCTGAAGTTTATCGATAACGACATTATCAGGATTTTGGAATCGAGCAATGAATTAAGACTTATTTCCGAAAACCGCAAGGTAAATTGGGTTGGTGATGAAAATCGTGAAATGTTCAGAAAAATGTTCCTGCAGATTCGTGAGAGCGAGACGTACATTGCGCATATGAATAATTCAGAAACATCATTCGAGGCAGATAAACAATTTGTACAAGATATTTTTAAAGTAGAGATTGCAAATTTTCCTTTGCTCTATAATTTCTTTGAAGAAAAGAGTATCCATTGGTTGGATGATATCGATCTTGCCTGTTCAATGGTTTTGAAAACGATCAAATCAGCAGAAGAGGGAAAAGGTTTGGAGATCATGCCGTTGTACAAAAAGGATGACGATGAAAAGGAATTCATTTTGACGCTTCTTCGAAAAACGGTTTCCATGGACAAGGAAAACGAACAGTTGATCGACGAACTTACACAAAATTGGGAGTTGGACCGCATTGCTAAAATGGATATCATTCTGTTGAAAATGGCGATTACTGAACTTCAGAATTTCAGCAGTATTCCGACAAAGGTGACGCTCAATGAGTACATTGAGATTGCTAAATTCTACAGTACACCAAAGAGTAACAGCTTTATCAATGGTATTCTTGACAAGGCCATTGATCGTTTGAAACAGGAAAAGAAGATTGTTAAAATAGGTAGAGGATTAATTAATTAGAAATGAAAAAGTTGTTTTTTGCAGTTTCGGCTGCACTCGTTTTGACAGCATGTACCAATACGGAAGTTGTTGAGGTAGGAAATAAAACATCCATGATGGTTGAACCCGTGTTTGATGCGGGCGAAGTGGTAAAAGGAGAGGTGATTCGCGCAAAATTTGAAGTTAAAAACACCGGTGAATACCCCCTGGTGATTGCTGAAGTCAAAGGATCGTGTTCATGCACGGTGGCGAGCAAGCCTGAAGATCCAATCGCACCGGGAGCATCCGGAATAATTACCGCTGAGGTAGATTCGGAAAGAACTTCAACAGGTTTGATTACAAAATCTGTAAGAATTGTAGCAAATACAGAGCCTTCCGTAACTGAGGTAGCTATCAAAGCAACAGTAAAGAACAAATAACAAACAATAAATAAATTTAAAAAATGGGTAAGTTAATTGCCTTGGTATTAGTGGTGGTCGTGTTTTATTTCTTCATGATCAGACCACAAACAAAAAAACAAAAGGAACTCAAGAAATTCCGTGAAAGCTTGAAAGCAGGGGATAAGGTAGTCACGATTGGTGGAATTCATGGGAAAATCCTGGAGGTGGCTGAATCAACTGTACTTATCAGTTCGGAAGGAACCAAGCTTCGCTTGGAAAAATCTGCTATTGCCTCTTCCACGGAAGATCAATTACAGGCATAAGAGACAATCGAATTTCTTATTGTTGATATTTCTGATTTCAGGAATGTACTTTCGTGGATGAACTTTTCTATATTTGTTCAACCACTTGAACCGACTATGAAAATATTTTCTCTACTCTTTTTATCGCTGGCACTTTATTCCTGTTCTGAAAAGAAATCAGATTGCACGGATTGTAATGATTGTGGCCTGAATCTTAACGTCAAGGAAGTGAGCATGGAAGATGCCTTGGCAGAAGCTAAAAATCCGAATAAGGTGTTAGCGGACAGCAGTGAGCTGAAAGAATCTATCGCAAAAATCGAGGAGAAATATGGTGAACAATGGGATTTCTGTCATTGTGTTGTAGTAAATGATTCAATCGACAAAGCGATTAAAGGAGGCAATACCGCGGACAAACTGATCGAGAGATGGGATTACGTTGATAAGAAATGTCAGGCTTTCAGAATTCAGGATCCTAACCGAACTCCGGAAGAGCGAGATGCTCATGAACGCAGGGTGAAAAAGTGTTTGAAAGAAGCCGGAATCAAAAGATAATAAGGGTAAAAGCAAAATAAAAACGGGGCCTTAACAAAGCCCCGTTTTTTATGTTTAAGAATTCTATTCTTAATAATAGATTGCTCTTTGCACCTTGGTAATGTGTTTCGCCAGACGGATTACTTGTTTTGTATATCCGAATTCGTTGTCATACCAAGCATACAACACTACATTTTTACCATCATTGGAAACAATTGTAGCATGTGAGTCAAATACGGAACAACAAGTGTTACCAATGATATCACTTGAAACCAACTCAGGATCGTATGAATAGTAGATTTGATTAACAAGATCGCCATTCAAGGAAGCATCGCGTAAGACCGCGTTCAATTCTTCGATCGAAGTAGTTTTGTTCAATTCCAAGCTCAAAATAGCAAGAGATCCGTTCGGCGTAGGGACACGCACTGCATTTGCAGTTAACTTATCCTTCATCTCAGGAATCACTTTAGTCACAGCACTCCCGGCACCTGTAGAGGTAATCACCATGTTGATCGCTGCCGAACGACCTCTTCTTGGCTTTTTGTGCATGTTGTCCAACAAGTTCTGGTCATTGGTGTAAGCATGTACCGTTTCGATATGTCCTTTGACAACACCAAAATGATCGTTAACCACTTTGATCACCGGAGAAATGGCATTTGTAGTACAAGACGCTGCGGAGAAAATAGTTTCATTCTCAACATCAAGGTCTTTCTGATTGATACCGTAAACAATGTTAGGAATCTCTTTCCCAGGTGCAGTAAGCAAAACTTTTGCTACACCTTTCGCTTTCAAATGACGGGATAATGCTTCACGATTTGTAAATACCCCGGTATTGTCAATAACTAAAGCGTTATTAATGCCGTATTGAGTGTAATCAATATCCTCAGGATTGTTTGCATCGATCATTCGAACGATCTGACCATTAATAACAATTGCTTTGTTTTCAAGATCCTCGATCACAGTTCCTCTGAATGCACCATGAACAGAATCATTACGTAACAAAGAAGCACGTTTGATAATGTCTGCATCAGATGATCCGCGAGTAACAATAGCTCTCAGTCGCAACTGCTGGCCTTTACCTGCTTGTTTGATCAATTCTCGTGCTGCCAAACGCCCGATACGACCAAAGCCATATAAAACGACATCACGCGGCTCAATACTGTTTCCTGAAGTAACTCCAAATCCGGCCAATTTATCTTTCAGAAATGCGGCCTTACTATCGTAAGAATTTTGTTCTGCCAACCATTCGCTGGAAAGTTTACCGATATCTAATTTTGATGGAGCAAGGTCCATTTTAGAAATTTCTTCTGCCAATTCCGAAGAAGTGAAGACATCAATTGGCTTGTTGACGACGTTCTTAGCGTATTCGTGAAGGTTAAGGAGTTCAGAAATAGTAATGTCAGTAAGGTGATGTCTGAAAAGAACCAATTCGATCCCTTTATCATAGAGTAATTCACCTACTTTACTTGCCAATTTAACAGCGGCACGTTCTTTTTGTACATGTGACTTCAGTTCCTTTTCGTAACCTACAGCAGCTTCCATTTGTTTCGTTTAATGTGTTAAAGATTAATTTATTAAAGCAGAAAAGGCTGCCCACTTACGCAGACAGCCTTTTCCATATCGTTTATCCCAAATAGGCTTTGAGTAACTTGTTTCTCGATGTGTGTCTCAATCGACGGATGGCTTTTTCCTTGATCTGTCTCACACGCTCTCTTGTCAGATTGAATTTTGCGCCAATTTCTTCGAGCGTTAATCCATGGTTCATACCGATACCGAAGAACAGACGGATGATCTCGCGTTCCTTGTCTGTAAGTGTGCTTAATGAACGTTCGATTTCTTTCTGAAGTGATTCAGCCATTAACGCATGGTCAGCTTTAGGTGCATCTGTATTGGCCATTACATCCATCAATGTACCTCCGTCTTCCGATGTGGAAAGTGGTGCATCCATGGAAACGTGACGTCCAGAAACGTTCAAGCTTTCCTTGATTTTATCTTCAGGAACTTCCAGAGCCTCAGCAAGTTCTTCTGCAGAAGGAGGTCTTTCGAACTCTTGTTCCAATCGGGAGAATGCTTTATTGATCTTGTTCAATGAACCTACCTGGTTCAATGGCAAACGAACGATACGCGCTTGTTCAGCCAAAGCTTGAAGGATCGATTGACGAATCCACCATACTGCGTAAGAAATGAATTTGAATCCACGTGTTTCATCAAATTTCTGCGCCGCTTTAATCAATCCAAGGTTTCCTTCATTGATAAGGTCAGGAAGGGTTAATCCTTGGTTTTGATACTGTTTCGCTACGGAGACTACGAATCGGAGGTTTGCTCTTGTCAACTTTTCTAATGCTCTCTGATCACCTTGTTTGATCTTTCTCGCCAGCTCTACTTCCTCTTCCGCTGTGATCAATTCTTCTTTACCAATGTCCTGAAGATACTTATCTAAGGACTGACTTTCGCGATTGGTGATCGACTTCGTAATTTTTAATTGTCTCATTCTTTCTGTTACCTAACTGTTAAATTAATACTACCGGGTAAACGGCGAAACGGATGCAAAGTTACGACCAATCGAAAATGATTTCCAAAAAAAAGTGCTACTATTTTGGAATCTTTTCTCAATCTTCCATATTAATGTCAGAATTGGCCTATAAACCAAATCCATAATAGTCCTTTTTACCGCTTGAAGAAAGCACTTCAAGCAAGACTCCACGGTTAACACCATTCAATTTGGCAGTCAGTTGTTCAGCCGTTTCAACGGGTTCATTATTGATCTTGGTAATGACCATTCCTTGTTGCAATCCGATCGATTTTAACTTTCCGGCATTCAGTGAGGTTATTTTAACGCCGTATGAAACGTTCAATTCCTTTTTCTCTTTGGCTGTTAACTCAATAAATGTAGCGCCGAGTGCGTAATTTTTTGAAATTTCCTCTTTCGATACCAAATTGGTTTCACCTTCCTTATTGCGAAGCACAAGATCCTTTATTTCTTCATCGCCTGATTTGTTTCTGATGGTAAGCGTCACTTTATCGCCAGGCCTTCGCTTTCCTATCTCTTCCTGAAGCTCCGCCACGGAGTTTACTTCTTTTGTTCCGATCTTTAGAATCACATCACCATCCTTTAATCCCGCTTTTTCTGCGGAACCGTTTTCATTTACCTTTGCAACAAATACACCTTTCGTATTTGGCAACTTGTTCGTTTCTTTAACTTCTTGGTTAATGTCAGCGATCTGAACACCCAGATAGCCTCGCTGAACAATCCCGTAATCGATCAGGTCACGCATCACTTTCTGTACCAGATTAACAGGTACTGCGAAGGAGTACCCCGCGTAACTTCCTGTTTGTGAAGCGATAGCTGTATTGATTCCTACAAGTTCTCCTTTTGTGTTTACCAATGCCCCACCGCTATTTCCGGGATTCACTGCAGCATCCGTTTGAATAAAGGACTCTATGGGAACAACATTTTCATTCGTTCTGTCAGAGAGTAAATTGATATTTCTCGCTTTTGCTGATACGATGCCTGCCGTCACTGTAGAAGTTAGATTAAAGGGATTTCCCACTGCTAAAACCCACTCGCCGATATGGAGATCATCACTGTTTCCGAGTGGAATCGGACGGAAACCAGCACCTTCAATTTTTAGTACAGCTATATCTGTTGACGGATCAGCGCCGATGAGTTTTGCTGAATACTTTGAATTATCGTTCAGAATGACTTCAATTTCACTGGCATTTTCGATGACGTGATTATTAGTTACAATATATCCCTCTGAAGAAACGATAACCCCCGAACCAGATCCGGAGCCATATTGCTTGAATTCTCTTCCGCCGGCTCCTGGACCGTAAAAGAATTCCTGAAAAAGATCACGCTGAAAGGACGTCTGAACAACCTTCGTTGTAACGTGAACCACTGAATTAATGCTATTTTCAGATGCTTCTACAAAATTCGGCGCAACAGGTGAGCTGCCGTCGAATGAAACAGCGTGCGCATTGTACAGGCGATTGCCATCAATCACTTCATCTGATAATTTTGAGAAAGGAGAACCGGAAAGCATCAGATATGCTCCAAGCGGCAACATGCCTCCCAAGATTCCCAGTGCAAAAAGTTTGATTGAACCCTTCATAATTTTTCTTTTTTGAATTGTGCAATGATAACGACCTAGCAACAAAATTAGTTCATTAGGGGCTGTTAAAGAATGTTAAGCAGAAAAGGAGTTGATTGGACTGAATAAGTTAACTTTGTTCGTCTAGCAAAATGAAGCTGCAATTCTTCAAATATCAAGGCACAGGTAACGATTTTGTTATGTTGGATAATCTGGATGGAAGGTTTGATGATATCACTATTTCGCAAATCCGTAGCTTATGTGATCGTCGTTTTGGTGTAGGCGCAGATGGACTCATTCGCTTAAATTCCAAACAGGGATTTGATTTTGAAGTTGACTATTTCAATGCCGATGGATCAAAGAGTTTTTGCGGTAATGGTGCTCGATGTTCGGTTGCCTTTGCAGAAACGTTGGGAATAGATGTCTCGGAGACCACGTTTTACGCTATCGATGGGGAGCATAAAGCTTGGAAAAGAAATGAGCTGGTTTCTCTTGAGATGAAGGATGTAAATTCGTTAGAAACCATTCAAGAAGATGTTATTTTGAATACGGGATCTCCTCACTACATTCATTTTGAGGTTGATTCTGAAAAGTTGGATATTGTTTCTTTCGGTAGATCGATCAGGTATTCTGAACCTTATTTAAAAGAAGGCATTAACGTTAATCTGGTATCAGTCATTTCAGCTGGTACTTTCTCTGTTCAGACCTATGAGCGAGGTGTAGAGGATGAGACGCTTTCCTGTGGGACAGGTGTGACAGCCAGCGCATTGGCGACTGCATTCAAAGAGAAACGATTCGGACAATGTGCATACGATGTGCAAGTCAAAGGGGGGCAATTGCGTGTTGAATTCAATAGAACAGACGAATTTCGATTTGAAGGAATTCGATTGATCGGCCCGGCTGAGTTTGTTTTTAAAGGTTCGATCGATGTCTGAATATCGCTTTGAGAATATCAGTCCCTTGAACGAGACGTCTTTGTTGCAAGATACATTTATTTGGATCTGGTATGCGGACAAGATTCCACCACATCTTGGTATCTCAGTAAATGGAGCCTATTTCAGTTTGAAATACAATGGGAAAGATGTTGCTCTGGATGTCTCTAAAACAATGAAAATCATAAAGACGCGAAATATTGCTTCCTTGTTTATTAAAGTTAACCTACAATCAAAAGTGAAACATGTGTCTGAGGTTTTTGAGTCCTTTGACAAAGCGTCATCTCAAGGTGAAACCTGTTTGCAGCCAATTCAGAAAGCACTTGACATTGCCGGTTGTGAAACCTTATTCGATTTACTAAACAAACTTGCGCTGAATCAATTGATTCAAACAGTTTCTGGATTGAATTTGCCCATGAATTACAAAGGAATTCCTTTATATGGAAAAGAGGAAATCCGTTCGCGTTTATTAAAATTAGAACATGCTACGCTCGGAAAACATATTCCTACGGCCGGTTGAAACGTCTGATGCCACGCGCCTGATGTTGTGGGAAAATAATCCCGATCATTGGAAGGTGACGGATACGGAAATTCCTTTTTCGATGTCTGCGATTCTACAATTGATCGAGCAGCAACAGCAGTTTCGTTCCCATGGTCAGTTGCGCTTAATGATCTGCCTGAACAATTCCTCGGAGGATGCTATTGGTGCGCTTGATCTCTACGATGCGGATTTTAAGAATGGTAATGCCGCTGTCGGTATACTCATTGGTGAACATTCAGAAAGAGGTAAGGGTTACGCTCGTGAGAGTCTCAAGCTTCTCGTGGATTATGCGCGTGATCTTTTGGCATTACATAATCTGCATTGCTCTATTCAGGCAGATAATGCAGACAGCCTGAGATTATTTGAAAGTGTAGGTTTCGAGAAGATTGGCGTAAGGAAAGAATGGTTTTTATACAAAGGTCAGCGTATTGACGAAATAAGTTATCAGTTATGTCTAAAAAAGTAATTTTTATCATTGGTATTTCTGTTCTGGTGATTGGAGGTATCATTGCTTTTCCGAAGATCTCCTTGTTTTTGGCGAGTAGAAAAGTTTCTAATAATAAGGAAGCTAAAGAATTTTACATCAAGTCGGTCACTTCTCTAAAACGATTGACAGAAGATCTTGCCTCTCAAGGTATAATTGACGATTCTGATGCGTTTTTTTCAGTAGGAGAATACAAGGGGTTGAATGAAGCGAACATCGCCCTTGGAAAATATGTGATCGAACCGGGAACAGCATATAAAACGATCCTGAATGGTTTCAAACTCAATGATGCCGGAAATGGTAATGGAGAGGTAGAAGTGGAAGTCACTTTCAATAATTGCAGAGACATCAGGGATCTTGGTGGAAAGCTTTCTAAGATCTTGCTGCTCGACAGTACTTCTTTCGTTGAAATCCTTGATAATCCAAAAACACTGGAAGTGTTTCAAATGTCTCGAGAAGAGGTTCCGTCGATTTTCTTGCCTAACACCTATAAAATGTATTACGATACAGATCAGAAAGAATTCATTGAACGCATGTCTCAGGAATTCAAGAAGTTCTGGAATGAGGAGCGTTTATCGAAATTAAAATCTGTCGGACTGAAAAAACCTTCTGAAGCCGTTACGCTGGCCAGTGTAGTTTATTCAGAACAAGGTCGCGTTGCTGAAGAATGGCCTGTTATCGCAGGACTTTACCTGAACCGGATTAAACAAGGAATCAAGCTTCAGTCTGATCCAACGTTCAAGTTTTGCTGGGGAGACAAGCTTGATGGTGTGCAGCGTTTGTTGAATGTTCACCGAGATATCGACTGCCCTTATAATACCTACAAAATCAACGGCTTGCCTCCGGGGCCGATCTGCATTCCTCCAACTGAAGTAGTGGATGCTGTACTCAATCGGGACAACAATAACTATATTTTCATGATGGCGAAACCGGACTATTCTGGAAGACACGACTTTACCGTTGAGTATAGCGATCATGAGCGTTTGGCAAAAATCTACCAGTCCTGGTTGGCAAACGAAATAAAGAATTGATCTCATGGAAAATAAAAAAAGAAGATCGTTTTTAAAGCTTGGACTGACAGGTGCGGCACTTGGAATGATCAAGCCATTTCAGGCGAGTGAACTCTTTACATCGTCTTATGAAGGCAAAGCATCCGGCCCGGTTGTCATCTCGACATGGAACCATGGATTAGCAGCAAACTCGGCTGCATGGGAAATTCTATCCAAAGGAGGTTCTGCTTTGGATGCTGTTGAAAAAGGCGTACGTGTTACAGAAGCAGACTTAACGAACAGAAGTGTCGGTATAGGAGGAATGCCTGACCGGGATGGTCATGTGACATTAGATGCCTGCATCATGGATCATGAATCGCGTGCCGGTTCAGTTGGTTTTCTGGAAGGAATTGACCATCCTGTTTCAGTAGCCCGTGCGATCATGGAGAAAACACAGCACGTTATGTTGGTAGGAGAGGGCGCTAAGAAATTTGCATTGGAACAAGGATTCGGAACAATTAAAACGCCAATTCCTGAAGTAAAAGCAGAATACAAAAAGTGGAAGTCAGAGAATAAAGAATTATTCAAAAAGCCTGAGATCAATCACGAAAATCATGATACGATTGGCATGCTTGCTTTGGACCAAAACGGAAATCTTTCAGGATCTTGCACGACAAGCGGTTGGGCCTATAAAATGCATGGAAGGTTAGGGGACTCGCCGATTATTGGTGCAGGTTTATTCGTTGATAATGAAGTTGGAGCTGCCTGTGCAACCGGACTTGGCGAAGCCATTATTCGTATTGCTGGAAGTCATACAGTTGTAGAATTAATGAGACAGGGGAAATCCCCTTCTGAAGCCTGCAAATTGGCTGTGGAACGAATAATTTCAAAGCATAAAGATCTTTCAGGATTACAATGCTGCTTTCTTGCGTTGGACAAAAATGGGCGAATCGGATCCTTTTCAGTATACAATGGTTTCAATTATGCCTTGAAAACAACAAATTTCGAAGGCATGGTAGACGCACCGTTTAACCGTAAATGGTGATGTTTTAAAAATTCTCTAATCAGAGTTAAATATGTTTTGGCGTTCTATACAGTTATCTATTGCACTTTTGTTCATGTTCCACCTGAAGCCCCTTGCGCAGACAACCCTGACCTGGAAAGTCAAGCATCCGATAAGTCAACATTGGATGGAAGTAGGTACACACGGATCGGTTCAGGAAAAACTGATTGATACAGGTGAACTTCCTGATCCTTTTTATGGAATGAACGAAAAGCAATTCCGTTGGATCGAAAAATACACCTGGGAATTTATTTCAGATTTCACAATCAGCTCAGATGAGTTGGGAAAGGATTATGTGGAACTTCAATTTCCCGGAATAGATACATATGCAGAAATTTATTTGAATGGCGAGCAGATCGGGTTTGCGCAAAATGCTTTTCGGCCTTACCATTTTGAGGTCCGTAAAAAACTGAAATTAGGAAAAAATCAGCTGAGAGTGGTGTTCTATCCTCCGGTATTGTATCACAAAGAAAACTACCTAAAGGCAAAGTATAAGCTTCCAGCTCCGAATGATGTTGACTCGATTGCAATAGCGCCTTACACCAGAAAACCACAATATCAATTTGGATGGGACTGGTCGTTGAGGATCAATACGATCGGTTTTTTAAAGCCTGTAAAAGTTCTTGCCTACAACCAGAATCGAATTGCATCCACGAATATAGTAATCGACTCCATCAGCAATGGCAAAGCTTACCTGACCTATGAATTAGAATTGATGCATCCTGCAAAACAAACTATGCTTTGGTCAAGTGCGTTGTTTGGCAACACAGAGATTGAAAAAGGGGAGCAAATGATTGTGCGCAACGAAGTCATTGATGAACCGAAACTTTGGTGGCCGAGAGGGCAGGGAGAACAGCATTTGTACACTGATAAATGGGCGTTGATTGATGTGTCAAACGGAACTGGTCAGCTGGCCGAAATTGAAAAATCTTTTGGTGTTCGCACAACAGAATTGGTCGTAGCTCCTGACAAATGGGGGACAAGCTATGTGATCAAGGTGAATGGTCGCGAAATCTTCTGTAAAGGAGGGGATTACATTCCTCAGGATATTTTTCCATCACGGGTTAAGCATCAGGATGTGAAGAACATGGTTGTTCAAATGGCAAAGTCCAATTACAACATGGTGCGCGTATGGGGTGGAGGATATTATCCGGACGATATTTTTTACGAAACCTGTGATTCACTTGGCATGATGGTGTGGCAGGATTTTATGTTCGCTTGCGCCATGTATCCCGGTGATCCTGATTTTCTTGAGAACGTAAAAGAGGAGCTGGAGTTCCAGATCCCAAGAATCGCTTCTCATCCTTCACTTACATTATTTAATGGAAATAACGAGGTAGATGTAGCCTGGAAAAACTGGGGATTTCAAGCAAAATACAATCTCTACGGTGAAAGTGCCAAAGAAATAGAAGAGTCGTATGTTCGTCTATTCAAGCAACTTATCCCTGTGACGGTTTCGCGCATTACGAGTACGCCTTACATCCACACGTCACCATTGAGTAACTGGGGGAAAGATGAGTTTTACAATCATGGTTCACAGCATTACTGGGGTGTATGGCACGGAAAAGACCCCATGAGTGACTTCGCAAAGAAGATCGGTCGATTCAATGCAGAATACGGGTTTCAAAGTTTTCCGGAATATTCAACGTTGCTGACCTTTTCAGAAAAAAAGGACTGGAACCTGGATTCAGAGGTCATGAAACACCATCAGAAAAGCTATGTGGGCAACGGGATGATCTTGAAGCATGCTAAATTGTTGTTTGGTGAACCCAAAGATTTTGAGGAGTTCGTTTACTATTCTCAATTAACACAAGCAACAGCGGTTCGTATGGCAGTTACCGGTCATAGATTAGATGCACCACGTTGTATGGGGACGTTGTACTGGCAGGTAAATGATTGTTGGCCCGCACCTTCATGGTCGAGCATTGATTACTATGGAAACTGGAAGGCGTTACAATATTGGGTAAAAGAGGATTATGAAGATGTGGCTGTCCTCTCAAAAGTGAGTGCAAGTGGTGTAGACGAATATTATATTGTATCTGATCAGCCCGATACGTTCCAATTGGATTTGAAGTATACTATATTCAATCTGAAAGGGAAGGAGTTACTGAATGGAAAATGGCAGAAAACGATCAGTGGTACAGCTATGGATAAAATCTGTCACAGTTGTATCGATAAAAAATTAGACGCAGAGAATTTTGTAATTCAATTTGAATGGAAGGATGCGAATGGAAGGAAACACCAACGTACATTTTCGCATCTGCCCAAGCCTGTCATTAAAGCGAACGCTTCAGATGTGAAAATTGAACTCACAGAAATCGATCAAGTAAACAAAACAGCCAAAGTAATCCTGAAAAATTCCACCTATTTGCGCAATGCCTGGATCTTTTCAACTGTACCTGGAGTTCATTTTAACCAGAATTTTATCGATCTTTTACCCGGAGAACATGTGTTTGAAATGACATTTGAAAAAATGCCATCTCTGGAGCAAATGGGGGTAAAGTGGCTGTAAAGAAATTAGCTTATTTTTGCAGTTGTAAAACGATCAACCTTAATTTATAATGCTCATCAGACGACTACTTCTGTTGGTTATTTTTTGTTCGCCGGCATTCATTTCAAGAACTCAATGTCACTTTGACCCAACTATTCCCGGACATCCTGCTCTTTGTCCTTTTGGAACAGATACAATCTGGACCCAGGAATATGACAGTTTTCAATGGTATAAAGATGGGGAAATGCTCCTTGGAGATACGAATCAATTCTTAGTCATAACGTCTGCTGACATTGGTAGTTATATGTCTGTATTGACCACTGCTTCAGGGTGTTCAGAACTATCGCCTCCTGTGCTCATTGACATGTGGTATTTTACTGGTGTATCAGTTTATTCTGATTTTTATCAGGTAGATCAGACAGGCACAGGTGTCATTTGCACGGGAGATTCGGTTGTTCTTCATGTCGATAATTCCATAGACGCGGGCATTCAGTGGACATGTAATGATCTTCCCATAACTACATCTGATCCTCATACGCTCGTTTTGACTTCCAATCAGGAAACACCGGTTAACTATTACTCAGTCTGTGGTTACAGTTCAGTGTGTCCGGGATTTTTACAATGCCTTAACCTTTCTATTCCAATTCGTTTTGCTGATTGCGCAGCAGGAGTTTCAGAAAATATTGTATCGAAAAGTGTAAACATATATCCAAACCCATTCATTACAAAATTTTCTATTCTTTTCGATCCCACTCTGATTGGCGAGCAATTCAGATTGGTGGATGGTATTGGTAGGATTGTTCTCGAGGGAAGATTGGAAAATAATGAATCGGTTGTAGATGCAGCGTCGCTTTCAAAAGGTTCTTATGTGCTCATTGTCGGGAACTCAGCTTTCAAGTTGACCAAGTAGGAAGTGGTTAAAGGTCAATGATATCGATGAAGATTAACTCAACAAATTTGAATCTGTTATTTAACAAGTTAGATCATTAATTTTACATCGATAATGATTTTCAGTACTTTAAAACGATCGGATTACAAAGAAACTGACGAGTATCTTCGTGATGTTTGCCATTTTTTGAAAAAGTATAGCAACACTTGGCAAGATCAATGTCAGCTGCTGGCAGAGGAGGCTTTGGAAGAAATCCGAAAGGAAGAAAATCCAAAACCTGAGACGCCCATCATTCTTGATCAGTTAGCTTACCAGCGTTGGCATCATGGCAATCAAGAAGAAGCATTGCGTTTGCTCGACGAAGCAGATACAATCCGTAAACGCAAGAATAACTATTCAGATTTTACTTGGGGTGTCATGACTCGCGCTATGATCTTGTGGAACAAGGGTGCATACAGAGATGCTTTGGAGGTTGTAAATGAAGGAATGATAAAGGCGAAGCTACAAGGAAACACAGGTCGTTCAGGAATTCTTAATTGGGTTTTAGGAGTCGTCTATTTCGATATGAAAGAATATGATCGTTCCATTGAAAATTACACCGAGGCAATCGATCAATGTGCCGAAGACGAATACATGGACTACAATACCTTTGCTTATGCTTGTGTTGGTATAGGGTGTGCACTTAAAGGTAAGGGGAATTTCAGTGAAGCATTACAGTATTTCTTTAAGGCGTTGAATAAAGCCAAAGAAAACGATCTCTGGATGGAGGAGTCAAGAGCGCTGTATGAACTGGGTATACTGGAATATGAACTCGGAAATTATTCGAATGCTGAAAAATATCTTGAAGAATCCTTGAAATCACGTGAAGAGCGGTCTAATTATTTTTCTTCCATCAGCAATCTTATAGCACTTGGAGAAACACAACTAAAACTTGAGCGTTTTGACAAGGCGGGAGAATTCTTTCACAGAGCTTTAAAGTTGGCTGAGAAAATTGATTCAAAACCTAAATTAGTTCAAACACATGCAGTCCTTTCAACGTATTTCAAATTGACAGGTGATTATGAGAATGCGCTGAATCATCTCGAAGAATCAGCAGCTGTTTCAAGGAGTATCAATTCGCTAGATTTAGATAGTAGATTTGAGGATATCAGAAGGTTTTCAATCTGAATAGTTTAAAATTGCCAACTATCAAAAAACTAGGATTATATTACTCTTTTTTGGGGTTTAAAAGATCCTTTGCCATCATTTGTTTCATCGTCTTATCCAATCCTTCGGTTGATCCATCAAGGAAAATGACATTTCCTTTTCCTTTCTCTGCAAATTCTTTAACAGATTCAGTCCACATAGAGAACATGATGAGTGAGGTATCGAGGTTTGCTTCTCGCATTTTATCCGCAGCCTCTGTCATACCTTTTGCTACTTCTTCACGGAAAAGAGCAATTCCTTGTCCACGAAGTTGAGACGCTTCTTTCTCAGCCTGAGCTGCAATTTTTATAGCATTTCCTTCCGCTTCTGCTGCTTTTGTTTTTGTGATAAGCAAGGCCTGACCTTCATTTTCTGCAGCCGCTTTTAGGTTGTTTGAAGCTACTACTTTGGCCATTGATGTTGTGATCTCTGCGTCAAAGGTGATGTCATTAAGTTGAAGATCAATTAAATGGAATCCCCAAGTTTCAAGTGTATTGTCCAGGCTGTCCTTAACATCGTCAACAATCTCACGTCTTAAAAGAAGAATTTCCGCTTGTTTTTTAGTCGCAACAAAACCACGAACCGAACCTTCGATTGTACGAATGAGCGCTTGAGAAAAACTTCTGTTGTCCATGAATTTAAAGGCTACATTCTTGATCGTTTCTTCTTGAGCATCAAGAACTGCATAAACAAGCATGGCTTTGAAATAAACATTCGCCTGATCCTGAGTGATCGCCTGAAATTCCATTTCTATAGCTCTGTTCTGAATGGTTACGCGGCTGAACACCTTTTCAAATAATGGAATCCTGAAATTAAGTCCCGGATGAAGAATCCTACGATATTTTCCAAACATCGTGATGACAGCAATGGTTCCTTGTTGTACCGTGATGAAACAAGCAATAAAGAGTAGTACAACAATACCGAGAATGATCAATTTTTCCATGTCGAAGATAATTTCTTCAAAACTAACAAAATAATCATCGTTTTATTAGGCTGATTTGTTTTTCGTCTTGATACAATTGTAATAGTCATATTTCCACAGCTATAATGACTATTTTTGAATCCAATTGCCATGAAAGAGCGAATCATCTTTACGATACTCCTAAACTGTATTACCTACTTCGGATATTGTCAGCCTAGTGGTGACGGATTGATTTCAGGGAAAGTGATTGATGCTGTTTCAGAAAACCCACTGGAATATGTTTCGGTTAAATTATTCTCCACCAAGGATTCTTCTGTGGTTGCCGGCATATTTTCGGATGCGGAGGGCAAATTTCTTTTAGAGAAAATCCCAAACGGAACCTATTTTTTTAAGTTCAGCTTCGCGGGGTACGAAATAAATAAATCTGAAAACGTATCTATATCAGCAAGTTTAAGGGTAGTGAACGTTGGTACATTTAAATTGCAACCAGAGAAAAAGGGCGAACTTCAGGAAGTCAAAGTAACGGGGCAGTTAGATGTTCTAAAAGCCGGGATTGACAAGAAAATTTTCAACGTTGCAGAGGATCTGACAGCCAAAGGAGGAACCGCTAATGACGTTTTAAGTAAAATCCCTTCCGTCGAACTTGATCAGGATGGAAACGTGATGTTACGGGGTGACGGAAAAGTGACGATCCTTATCGACGGTCGTCCGAGTTCATTGTCCGGGGGTAATGGAAAGACATTGCTGGATGCACTTCCTGCGGGCTCTATCGAACGCATTGAAGTAGTCAATAATCCTTCCGCTAAATATGATCCTGACGGCACATCCGGGATCATTAATATCGTTTTGAAAAAAAATAAACTAAGAGGATTCAACGGTTTGATCAATGGAAATATAGGTTCAGGATTTGTTAAAAAAGGTAATGTATTCGATGGAAATGCGTCGTTAAGTTATCGTAACTCCATCGTGAATCTGTACGGTAGTTATGCAGGGCGATATCTTGATGGTTATCGAAACAATTATTCGAATATCCGTCATCTGTATAGTAATGGTTTGATCGATTCGCTGGATCAAGAGCGCTTGGGTACAGATCAGAATTTCGGTCACACGTTCAAGTTTGGAATAGATTTATCGCTAAAAAACAGGCAAACGTTGGGTGTTTCGGCCACAGGAAGTATCGGTGAACGAAACCGTACAGGTGATCAAATGAATATGCAAACGAATTCATTGACGAGTGATTATTTGCGATGGCAACGGATTTCAAGTGACCCTTCACAACAACGAAATCTTGATGTCAATTTGAATTATCGTTACGACTTGAAGAACGATAGAGGTAACCTGGTTGCTGATTTCAATCAATCCCTTGGATCTGATCATATTCAAGGTTATTATGATCAGACGTATCTCGATAAAGGAAATAATCCAACTTCCAAGGCAGATCTGCATCAACGTTTGGACAATGTTGAAGCGAACAATGTATTTTCAGGTCAGGTTGATCTGACCTATCTCTATCCAAAGATCAATGGTAGACTAGAAGCTGGAACCAAAGCAATTTTCAGAGATCAATCTGTGAATACGTTTTCGGAATCTCAGGATACACTCACGCAACTATACGAACAAGATACGCTGTCAAATTTTAAATATGCTTACCAGGAAAGAATTTTTAGCCTCTATGGTATCTATGGACAGCAGATCAAAAAGTTTAAATATCAGATTGGTTTGAGAGCGGAACAAGCGTATCAGATACCAAATTTGATCTCAGACACTATCAAAATTTCAAATAACTATTTCAATCTTTTTCCTTCTGGCCACATGCGATATGCATTGACTGAAAAGTCAGAACTAAGTTTGAGTTACTCGAGAAGAATAAATCGCGCGACTTCGGCTATGCTTAATCCCTTCACGAGTTATGCGGATCCATTCAATCTGATGCGCGGAAATCCTTACGTAAAACCGGAATTCATTGACTCTTATGACTTGGGTTATATGATCGAGAAAGCAAAGGTCACGTTGACATCCAGTGTGTATTACCGGCATTCCACAGGAATGATTATGAGGATTCGAGAATATACTGCGAATACCTCGGCAACCACCTATGCCAATATCGATCAAAGTCATAGTATAGGTGCTGAATTAGTTCTGGTTTACAAACCCGTTAAATGGTTCAGAAATACGTTTTCGGCAAATGGAAATTACATTCGCTATGTTGACGATTATGCTGCTGCCAACTGGAATGTGACAGGTTTCATCTGGAATTGTAAATACAACGGGATCGTAGATTTTTGGAAAAAGACTGCAAGTATTCAGATCTCCGCTGCTTACAATGGACCGCGCGTATCTGTTCAGGGGCGAGTACAACGCAAAGCACCAACGGATATAGCATTTGATAAATCTTTCAAAAATGGTACATGGTCGTTGGGTTGCAGAGTTTCGGATATTTTTAATGTACAGGGTTTTTATCTGAATCTTGATCAACCAACCGTACAGCAAGACATGACTTACAAATGGCTTACAAGACGATTCTACATCACGTTTTCTTACAAATTCGGTAAGCTGGAAATGTCAAACAAAAAATCCACTCAGGGTGATGGTGGATTTGAAATGTAAGTTATCGTTTTTCAGGAGCTTTTGTTACGCCCAATCCTCGAATTGCTTGATCGAAAGTTGATTTACTGTATCTCGGTTTTAGTTCCTTTTGTAAGATCTTCAGAATGTCAATTTTGGTTTTCATAGCTTTTGATTTGAAGTCAAGATAGACAAAGCCTGTACCAAAAAAAGGATTGTTTTACTATTGTGTAGTTATGACGAATTAAACGAAGGAATTCAGTTAGTTTGCTTCACGTACACAGGTGTAAACAAAAGCAGGAGGGAAGTTGAATGGTGTAAAAGCAACGGCGACTTTTCCGAAAATCTTTTCCAGATTCTTTTTTGACAACAATGAGTATTGAAACTGGACGTATTTACCTCCGTCATCAAGGCAGTTATAGGCGCTTACCAGGATATGATCCTTTAATTCCTCCGGAAAATTCGCCAACGGCAGGGAAGAAATTACTGCATCGGCGTTATGCAAACCATTTAATGACAGATGCTCAGAGATTTTTTCTGCAGAATCGTGAACAAGTATCACTCTCGGATCGGTAATTTTCTTTGACAACGCAGCGAAGAACAGGTCATTTAATTCAAACACAATCAATCGCGCATCAGGATGAAGCTTTTCAATGATTTTTTCTGTAAACACACCCGTTCCCGGTCCGAGCTCAACAATAACTCTGGAAGTCGAAAAATCAATATTTTCCAACATCTTAGCTGCCAGGAAACGACTGCTCGGAGTCATAGACCCGACCATTTTCTTTTCTTTCCAGAATTGTTGCAAGAACGAGCGTTTTCCCGGCATAGTGTTTATTCTCTCACGGCTAATTTACCGTTATTGATGACTGCCAAGACTTTTCCTTTCAAAAGTTTACCAACAAAAGGAGTGTTAGTTGTCGCAGAAATAATGTCTTCTTTATCAAATTGCCATGTTGTAAATGGCTCATATACTGTGAGGTCTGCTTTGGCACCAACTTCAATCGGGTATTCTGGGATTTCTCCAATCGACCTTGAAGTAAGACTAAGTGATTGAATGGCAGTTTTAAGTGGAATCGACGGTTCTGCACCTAAAGATCCGAATAATGTTTGCAATTGGATGCATCCGTATGCCGCGTGATCGAACTCTACGTCCTTTTCCTCTTTGTCATGTGGTCGATGATCACTTACCACCGAATCGATAACACCTGAAATGACTCCTTCAATCAATGCCAATCTATCAGATTCTCTGCGCAAAGGAGGCATTATTTTGAAGTTTGAATCGAAGCCGAGAACAGCTGTCTCATTGAAAAGTAAGTTCATGACATGTGTGTCAGCAGTTACATGTAATCCTTTTTTCTTCGCTTCTCCAATCAGTCGGACCGACTCAGCACAAGAAACACCGGTGATATGCAAGTTTCCGTCGGTGTATTCCAGCAAGCGGAGGTTACGTTCCAATTGTATGATCTCTGCTATGGTAGGATCGGCTTTAAGCCCAGTTCTCGTTGATGCTTCTCCTTCGTTGACCATGCCATTGCCTGCTAAGGAGTTGTCCCTTGGGAAAGCTACAATTTTACCGTTGAAATTTTTCGCGTATAAAAGTGCCCTGTACAAAATTCCGGAACTGAGTGGAGTAAGATCATCGGTATACATTCGCACACCTGACTGGTACATGTCGTACATTTCCGCCAGGTTCTCACCTTTCAACTTTTCCGTGATTGCACCGGCGGGATGAAGCGAAACAACATGATTTTCTGCTCTACGCATCAGGTATTCAACAGCTGTTTTTCCATCGGTTGCTGGATGGGTTGAAGGCAAAGACACAACATGAGTAAATCCACCAAATGCAGCAGCATCCAATCCACTTTCAACAGTCTCCTTATGTTCTTCTCCCGGGTCGCAAAAATGCGCTTTTAAATCTACCCATCCCTGTGAAACATGCACATCATTTCCTTCAATAGTATGGGCATCCTCAGCGGGTATAGTTGTCCCAATCTGCTCAATTAGACCTTCGTTAATGAGGATGTCAACTACTTTTTCGTAATGCGTTGACCTGGGGTCGGAAATGGTGACGTTCTTTAATAGGATCTTCATGTTGTTACTTCCAGAATTTAAGTAATGTCAATTCGGTCATTAAAAATAGCAAGGAAAGTGCTATGAACCACTTCCAGTATTCAAAAGGTTTTTCAATATCTATCTGAGTTACACTATGTCCTTCGGTAACTTCATGGACTGAAACGTTGGCAAGTCCTTCAGCTTCTAGTAGTTCAGTTAATTCCGACCTGTTCATCGTTAAAGCGGATGATTCAGCCCTGTCATAATTAAGTGAAATTGGCGATACAGGTTTTTCATCCGTGACATCATAGTTCCCGGCACGCAGCATTTCAAGAGCTTCCTGACCACTTACTGAAATGTAGGTCAATGAGCCTTTCGATGCTATTTGAGGGATAAAGTCTGTTTTCTCGTTCTTAATATGAACAGGTGATTCACCAACCAATTTGTGGTAAAGCGGAAAGAAGGCTTCTTTTCCTATGGTTAATGCGATTGGGATTTTTCGCTGACTCATTTCAGCAATTCGAAGCAATATTGAAGGGAAGAGTGCATTCGACGTGAAGTTACCGAAATCGGACTCCAGCGAACTGCAAAACAAAAAGGCATTCAACGCACCACCCGTCCTCAGGAAAACCGGTGAACCATTAGCTGATGTGATCAATGGGAGAAAATCAGCATTTGAAGAAGCTGCAATTCGGTATGCCTTTAGTAATGAGGGCATACGTAATTCTTCATTCTTCTTTTCGAACATACCTTCAAAAAAAGGATCACCGTAGTTTAACGTTCGTATACTCGTTCCGTTTGAAGTAACTTCCGTAAGTACTGGTAAATCCAGGGATGAAAGTAGATCTGAATATGAGCTAACTCGTGTTTCTGAACCAGGAAAAATAGCGAGCGTACCACCTGAACTGCAGAATTCTTTCAGTTCATCCTTCATGCCCGATGTTAAGTCATTGATTCCATTTAGGACTACCAGGTCAGCGTTTTTTATTAAATCTGCACTGAATTCACTTTCTTGAATCGATCGTTGAGTATAATAGGATTCCAAACCGAAGACTCTTGAGATTGGTGCAGTAGCTCGTTCTCCGTTTACAATCAGGATGGACGTGTGATCATCGACAAGATAGGAGAAGTAATAGTCATCATCCCAGAACAATTGTTTGTCGTTAATGGTAACTTTTCCCTTTTTAATGCCTGATGCTGTTTCTGTGTAATTGACAACCGTTTCAGCTGAACTGTTCGCTTCAAGATCCAGAAAAACGTCACGTTTGACTTTTCCTATTTCAACGTGGATCTCGGCATTGGACACCCCAACTTGACCATGATTTCGAATGCGAATATTCAATTCATTGTTTTCGCCAATTTTTCGAACTGGAGAAGAAAACCAGACAGAATCTACACTGAGATTTTCTTGCTTTTGAGGTTGAAACAAAATGGGGTAGTAATAACTTTCCTCGTCTTTGGTCAGGGATAATTTGTCAAGATCTTTTTTCTGAAAATCACTGAGAAAAATATGCTGAACGCTTCCAATTTTATGTTTCGTCTCGGATTCATTCTTGATAAAAGTTCTTTCCCAGGTTATAATGTCTCCCAAGTTCCTGGTCAACGGAACCGCTTCGATTTTGTCTAATCTTTCAAGTGCTTCAACCTTTGTGACCATCCGTTGCTCCAAGCCATTCATGACGTTGGTGTGCAGCAGGAAAAGAGTGTTCAAGCTGGCTTTATCGATCAATTTTCGAGCTGTTTCTCTAGCTTCTGAAAGTAGTTCGCCTTCCGTTCCCTTTGCGGTCATGGAAAAGGAATTGTCGATGTATAATGACATGACGGGTTTTCCTCCTTGAATCTGTTTATTCTCAATAGGCTTGTAGGGCTGTGCAAAAGCAATGATGAGAAACGCTAACGCGAGTAATCGTGAAAGAAGTACAAGTAAATGCTTGAGTTTTTGAGTTGATCTTGTTTCTTGTTCAACTCTTTTGATGAATTGTAAGCTCGAGAAATAAAGTACCTTATATCTTCTGAAATTGAATAGGTGAATGATCACAGGAATGATCAGGAAGAGAAGTGCCCACAGAAATTCAGGGTACGTAAATTTCATAGGTCAAATGTAGCTAAATAAAGGATTACTGACAAAACAGAAACACAGCTGGCCTACAAAAGGAGAGGAATAGGTAGTCAATTAAATAATTGTTTCCTCCCGATGTGTGGTTAATAATCCTATAGATTAGTTTGAAGAATGAATCCGCGGAGTAAAGGAATTATTTTCACTTTACGGGGCTTAAAATTTCTCAAAAGCACCAAGACCAAAAAGTGCGAAATCATATTTTACGGGATCAACCGGGTCCATTAGTCTGAGTGCTTGATCAAGCTCGGCCAGTGCCTTGCCATCATTTTGGTTTCTGGAAAGCAATCCCAGTTTTCGTGCGATCGAACCGGAATGCACGTCAAGTGGACATGAGAGTATCGATGGAGAGATCGAACGCCACAATCCGAAATCAACTCCTTTTTTGTCAGTTCTTACTAGCCACCTCAAGTACATGTTAATCCTTTTGGCAGATGAATTGTTTTGAGGGTCACTAACATGTTTTGTAGTTCTGTCAGGGTAGGGTATCGAAAAGAAGATCTTCTTGAATTCGGTGATTGCCGGTTGGATAGAGTGCTCTGTGGTATGTGATTTAAAGATATTCTCCATTCCTCCATGGTGGGCGTAAATACGCTTTAGCGACTTAATAAAAAACTGAAGATCAATAGAATTGAAAGTACGATGAACAAACGTATCAAAACGTTCCAGATCATCTTCTGAGTGTCCCATGACAAAATCAAAAGGGGATTCACCCATGAGGCTCATCATTTTTGTGGCATTTTTAATGATCGAATTTCGATTTCCCCATGAAATGGTAGCTGTGAGAAAACCGGCAATTTCAATATCCTCTTTTAATGCATAGCGGTGTGGAACCTGAATAGGGTCGGAATCAATAAAATCAGGATGATTGTATTTGTTAACTTTTTCGTTTAAAAAGTCAATTAGTTCTTTATCTATGTGAATGATATCACTTTGCATAAATTGACAATAGTTCGCTTGAGCAATCTTTTGACCATGAAAAAACATCAGTTAAATGAATTTCAAATGTTTGACCAGCTTTTATTCGAACAGGAAAGTCTCTACTAATTTCTTTCATCGTATTTTTAATTTGAATACGTTTAAAAGACGATTTAAAATCTTTCAAAACAGGAAAGGAATCGCTTTTTAGGAAAGATAAAACCTTTTAGCGCATTGAATCCCATCACTGAACGATCCTGCCATCTTTCATAATGAGTTTCCTGTCAGCCATATTAGCTAATTGCTCGTTGTGGGTAACAATGACGAACGTTTGTTCAAATTGATCTCTTAGACGGAAGAACAAGTCATGCAACTCCTTTGAATTTGCTGAATCAAGATTTCCGGATGGTTCATCAGCAAAAATGATCTTTGGTTTATTGATTAACGAACGACAAACTGCAATACGTTGTTGTTCTCCACCGGATAATTCAGATGGACGATGGTCTTTTCTGGCAGAAAGGCCAATCAGTTCTAAGAGCTCTTCGCCTTGTTTCAGTGCATCTGACATCGAAGTACCTTTGATCAAGGCCGGAAGAATTACATTTTCAATCGCTGTGAATTCAGGCAAAAGTTGATGAAACTGAAAAATAAACCCAATCGACTGATTTCGAAAAGCTGCTAATTTATTGGATGACAAGGAGAAAGGATCGATATCGCCGATCTTTACGATTCCTTGATCAGGTCGGTCCAATGTACCCAATATCTGTAACAGCGTTGTTTTACCAGCACCGGAAGAACCTACAACGGAAACCACTTCTCCTGAAAGGATCTCCAAATCGATACCTTTAAGGATTTCGAGATCACCATAAGATTTTCGAATACCGAGCGCTTTGAGCATTATTTTTTCAATTTTAAAATATGCCCCATTTTATCTCGCTTTGTCTTGAGATACAATTCATTATGCTCATTACTTTCAATCTCTAATGGAACATTTTCCATGATCTCAAGTCCGTAGCCAATCAACCCGGTTCTCTTCGTTGGATTGTTCGACATCAGTCGCATTTTTTTAACACCCAATGAACGAATGATCTGAGCACCAATACCATAATCACGTTCATCACCCTTAAATCCTAATTTCAAATTCGCTTCAAGCGTGTCATATCCTTCTTCCTGAAGCTTGTAGGCTTTAAGTTTATTGATCAATCCAATACCTCTGCCTTCCTGATTCATATAAATGATGACACCTTTACCTTCCTGCTCGATCATGTCCATAGCCTTATGCAATTGTGGACCACAATCACAACGACACGAACCAAAGATATCTCCGGTAAGGCAAGACGAGTGCACCCTCACGAGGATAGGTTCATCTTTTTCCCACTGACCCTTGACAAGTGCGAGATGTTCAGTTCCTGAGTTGATCTCCCTGAAGGCAAACAATTCAAAATTCCCTCGATCCGTCGGCATTTTTACATCAACGATCTGTTCGATCAGGGATTCATTTTTAATGCGATATTCGATAAGATCTGCGATCGAAACTATTTTAAGGTCGAATTTTTTAGCGATTTCTACGAGTTGAGGTAATCGAGCCATTGTGCCGTCTTCATTCAATATCTCCACGATGACACCTGCTGATTCAAATCCCGCTAATCGAGACAGATCAGTAGCCGCTTCTGTGTGTCCCGCACGACGTAAAACACCTCCTTTTTTTGCTCTTAATGGAAAAATATGGCCTGGTTTCCCTAGTTCTTCGGGTTTTGTTGCCGGATCTATTAAAGCCTGTATCGTTTTGGAGCGATCGCTCGCAGAAATACCTGTTGTACAGCCATGTCCTATGAGATCTACTGAGACTGTAAATGGTGTTTCGTATGTTGCTGAGTTGCTTCTGACCATGAGATCCAGACCCAGTTCATCGCATCTGTCTTCTACTAACGGGGCACAAATAAGTCCGCGTCCATGAGTAGCCATAAAATTGATGATCTCTGGAGTGACATTTCGTGCTGCGGTTAAAAAATCACCTTCATTCTCCCTGTCTTCATCGTCTACAACGATTATAACCTTCCCTTCGCGTATTTCCTGTATCGCCTCTTCGATCGTATTGAGTTGAAATTCCATTTCCCAGTTTATGGTGCAAAAGTAAGGTTTTTAAACTGACTTAATGTGGCTTTCTAAGCAGTTCATCTAATTGTTTGACCGTTGAAATCCATGAATATTTTGATTGGACAAATGTGCGCGCATTTGATGTAAGGTGTTGTTTCAGAACTTCGCTTGATGCTATTTCTTCAATTGCCGCTGTCATTTCTTCCAGCGTATCTGCGACAAGCAGATGTTCGCGATGTACACCTTTTATGGCATTATTAGCAAGGCTTGTCGTGATACAGGGTACACCCAAGGCCATGGCCTCCAGGATTTTATTTTGCATACCTGTACCGATGTGCATGGGAGCAATGAAAATGTCACCTAATTTATACGTCAATCGGATATCATCTGTCCACCCTAACAAGGTGATATCTTTATTACTCTTACTCCATTTGACAAGTTGTTTGTCAGGCGTGGCTCCCGCCAGCAGAAGTTTTTTTCCCGGGATCGCAGGCAAAAGGCTTTTAGCCAGAAAAGTTGCAGCTTCAATGTTTGGCGGATAACTTAAATTGCCTACAAATACCAGGTCATGTGTTGGTTTTACATCCAGTTTTTCGAAGAAGGACGTATCGATCCCATTGGGGATAACAGAGATACTTTTGCTTTCGGGATGGACGATAAACGATCGGTCCTGTTCACTGATAATGGCGCGTCCTTCGAAATAATCGAAGATCTTTCGCTCATAATTTCTTAGTCTTTTCGCTTCTTCCTTCCATATTAACGAGGGAAGTAGGGAAGATCGTTGTGATCGGCGTTCCATTCCAATGGACAAGGCGTCCATATAGTCGATCGTTTTGGGGCAACGATGATAATCCTTGACGTATTCCGTAGTTCGAATCAATTGGCAAAAAATATGATCCGGTTGATAGTTCTCAATGAGCTTGTTGATTTTTCGCTGAATGGTCAATGAATAGAAATAAGCAACCTGGAAAGGCTTGGTTGTAAATAAATTGAAGAACAGTCTAATAAAAACTGTGATTTTTCGGATTCTGAATACATGAATATCGGCACAAATGACTTTGATTTTATCATAGTGAACTTGAGGAACTTTTTCTTCTGATAGACAGATCAATACAATGTTATGGTTGGAGGAAAGTTCGCGCAGTTGATAATAGGCTCGAAGTTTATCACCTTTTTCCAATGGATATGGAAAGCGTGAAAGCAGTACGAATAGAACAGGCTTTTCAGGACTTGAATTCATCTGCAATCATTTGTGACACCTTTTGAATAGAAAGATGCGAATTAACGTGATTCCAAGCTGAATCTCCTAGCTCTTTTCGCAACGATGGCTTTTGTAGCAATTGTACAACTTGTTCGATCATTGTCTCATCGTCATTTGCTATACGAAGTCCATTTTCTTCCGAAAAACCCAAAGCACCAACCGGCGACGAAACGATCGGAACACCCAGCGACATAGCCTCAAGTAATTTAATCCGGACGCCAGATCCTGATTTGATCGGGAGAACTAAAACCCCATGTTTTTGCATAAATCCTTGAAGATCCTCAGCAAAACCATGATTTGTAATGCCCTGTGAAGGATCAGAAGTGAAATGACCGTTCATGTAAGATCCCGCGATATGCAATTCTGCTGAAGGAATTATCTTTCTCACCTCAGGATAAATCTTGGTTACCAGATGATTCACAGCCTCAAAGTTTGGCTCCCAATTCATGGATCCAATGAAAAATAGGGAAGAGGTATCGTCATCAACCTTACGTTCTGTTTGGTTCAAGGCTACCGGTATATGTACATTTCGACGTTTTATTCCTTCCGCTTGAATCGTCTGAAGGTCATTTTGAGTAATGGAGAAAATAGAATCTACCAATTCTAATGTTTTTATCTCATAATTCCTGAGGTCTCTGGTAAGCTTGTGAAGGTACAATTTACGCCAACCTGAAGGACATTTTTGTGTAAGCTGTTCCCATAATTTGAATTCAATATTGTGGGAGCGCAAGATAATCTTCGATTTTGAAAATTTACGAACCGTATCAATATAAGTCGTGGTGTACAGACTTTCCAAAAACACAATGTCGTAGTTTTTTTTCTGAAGCATTCTGCGAAGTAGATGACGCACCTCGAAACTATCGAATCGATGGATATTGTATGACTTGCCTAAGCATAAAGATGCCAGTGCCTTAAGAGGTTTTATTCGGGTGTCAATGTTAACAGAATCAATGGAGATACGGTTCCGAACATGTTCCGGATAAGCAGCATTCTCGTAGGGATGTTTGTGCGTTGAAAGACAAACGTGATCGATCTCAATTCCTAATTCTATAAGGCAATAGAGCATCTGGGCCATCGCTCTGCAACCGCCATCTACCGTAGGGAATAATGGTTTATTGGTCAGATAAAGCAGACGCATTTTTACGTTTGAATTTTGTGAAGAATTTGATCCAGTTTTCTTTATTAAATAATGGTGAATCGTTAGCTGCTGCGCGTAAAACGAGCAGCGCAACAGGCGAAAGTATCATTGTTGCGAACCACATACCCCAGAAAGGGGTCACCACGCCAGATTTTGCTAGGCTTTCACCAACGCTTATCAAAACAAAATAGATCATGAACAATAAGGCAGCGATAACGACTGGAGCGCCGAATCCACCTTTTCGAACAATAGCACCAAGCGGAGCACCAATTAAAAATAAAACAATGATCGTAGCAGTCAGCGCAAATTTTCTGTGAAATTCAATCCAATAGGCATTGACGTCTGTGTCAACTGTTTTGAGATAGTCACGTTGCGAAGTAAGGTTTTGATTTTTTCTGCGAATTTTTGCCTGAGCTAATGAGATTGATCTTGCCTTTTGCTGATTAGTCAATGATTGCCATTCGATCGGTGTTTTCGGCGGAGATTTCGTTTCAATTGTCAAAGCGGGATCCATGTTTCGAGCAGGAGCCTTGTAATAAACCGATTGAAAATAAGGGTGATCGTTTTTAATGCTTTTGAGGAAATTTGAATTGATCATTCTTCCATTCCGTTTGACAGAATCAAGCTCGTGATAGATCTGAAAAACATTGAGCATTTCGTGCTTGTCAGCAAACAATTCATCTTGAGACCTTTTCAATGAGAAACCCGTAATATCGATCTTGTAAGTTGCTTGTTCAAAGTAACTTCTCCTACATGGCCGATTCATGTAGCTCCCCTTATGTAGCACACCGTCAGGACCATATGAAGGTGCTTGAGGAGCAAGTTCTTCGGAGATAAAACCATTTTTTAATTCGAAGAAAAGGTATTTGCCATTTACAGATTTATACAATTTTCCTTCTTTAGCTCGTACTGACTTCACTTCCTTCGGATTCGTATGGTCATGAATAAGAATATCACTGAAATGATCTTCATTCCCTTCCTGAACTTTTATCGCATATCCATCCAGTTCAGTACTGTAAACACCGGGAGTAATGATTGCCGCAATTTTTGTATTCTGAATATCATAGATGAGGGAATGCCACTTAAGGTTCGCTACGGGAATCACGTAATTCGCAAAATAAAAGGTGCCTAAGGCGATCAAAGTGACCACGAACATGAGTGGTCGCATAATACGGTAAAGCGAAAGACCACTTGCTTTTAATGCAGTTAGTTCGTTGTTCTCTGCAAGATTTCCAAAGGTCATGATCGACGAAAGAAGGATTGCTAAAGGCAGCGCTAAAGGAATTAGACTGGCAGACACATAGAACAAAAGCTCCAGAATCACCCAAGTGCCCAAGCCTTTACCCATAAGGTCATCAATGTATTTCCATAAAAACTGCATAACAAGTATGAACATGGAAATAACAAGGGTCACCAGAAAAGGCCCAACGAAAGATCTAACACTAAAGAGATATAGCCGTTTCAATACCTATGAATCAGGTTCAAAAGTAAAGAATAAACGAAGATTAGCAGGATTTATTCTATGGTTCTTAGCAGCCCAGGGTTCGTCGTAGATCCGTTACTTGCTGCTCCCAGAGTAATTTAGCATCATCCACTTCATCTTCCTCTGCATAATCGCTAATGGAGAATATCACGGCTTTCGTCATGGCATCAACAGCGTAACTCAGTTCAAAATAGCAATCATTTTCCTCTTCTTCATCTTCGAGCCATTGAAAGCGATATCGGTGATGGATTTTGTCGTGCGTGAATCTGGCTTGTTGTTCTGAATCTTCCCAAATGAAAGTGAAAATATCCCCTTTGATATTGACATTATCAGCAAACCATTCACTCAATCCACTAGGAGTAGAAAGCATGTTTTCAAGTACTTTAGGTGATGTTCTTAGCAAATACTCAAGCTCGAATTTCACTTTTGCAGGCATAGTAGTTGTCATTTGTATTAATTTCGCAACGTTTAGCTAAATATATGTAATTCCCGCCAATGGCTTTAGTTCACTCGTTCGAAAAAAATGGAAACATCCTGTTCAAATACAGGGGGCAAATTCCGGTAATTCTCTTCATTTTATCAATTCCGGTAGTTTATTTTACTGATAATCAATTGATAAACAAAAATAGCAACTTGGAATTTGGCTTGTTGATAACTTGTTCTTTAGTTTCATTTATCGGGCAGTTAATCCGGGCGATTGCGATTGGAACAAGTAACAAATTTACTTCCGGAAGAAACACTAAGGAACAGGTTGCTGATGCTTTGAATACCAAAGGGATCTATTCTACTGTAAGACATCCGCTTTATCTGGGTAATTACTTCATGTGGATTGGAATAGTCATGTATACGTTCAATATTTGGTTTGTGGTCACGGTTTCGCTGCTTTTCTGGATCTACTATGAGCGGATTATGTTTGCTGAAGAGCGTTTTCTGGAGCGAAAATTCGGTGAATCTTATGTCAACTGGTCATTGAAAGTTCCTCCCTTTTGGCCAAGTTTTAAGTACTTTGAATCCAATCCCATTCCATTCTCTATCAAAACAATCCTGAGACGTGAATATTCCGGGGTTACAGCGACGATTCTTGGATTTGTTTTCGTTGCTTTTTTACGTGACTGGTTTCAAACAGGTGAAGTTCATTTTAAACCTGTATATGGAATTGTTACTGGTGTAGGATTAGCAATTTCATTGGTCCTTAGAACACTTAAGCACAGTACATCGATTTTATTCGAGGAGGACCGTTCCTAATCCTTTTTAATTTCTTTTTGATATCGTACTTTTGAATTCGCCTAACGGATTCGAAACTATGCGTTTAATCATTTTTATGTTAGTGGCATGTTGGTGTGCCCACACGTCCACTTTTTCACAGAGTATACATCAGCTAGAACTCGAGTACTACAACTCCCAAGGACTGGATAGTTCTGCAGCCAATGACACGGTTGTTCCGAATAAAAAGCCGGGTGAAAAAACGGTTTGTTCACTCAATAAAATGGTTTATGGCTGGCATCCTTACTGGATCGGAAGTGAATATCAGAATTATCAATGGGACCTGTTGAGTCACCTTTCGTTCTTTAGTTATGAGGTGGATTACTTGACAGGAAATGCCGTTTCAACCCATGGATGGTCAACGAACGCTGCGGTAAATACTGCTCTTGCGACAGGCACGACAAAAGTTACCCTCTGCGTTACATTATTTGCAAATCACACAAGTTTTTTGGGAAATGCAACAGCAAAGCAAACATTGATTACAAACCTGATCAATTTAATATCCAGTCGTGGAGCGCACGGTATCAATATTGATTTTGAAGGATTGCCCTCTTCTCAAGGAACAGCCTTTGCGAATTTCATGGTTGATCTTGCTAATCAGATGCATGCCGCCATTCCGGGATCGGAAGTAAGTACCGTTCTCTATTCGGTTGACTGGAATTCTGTTTTCAATTTTTCTATCATGGAGCCGGAAGTGGATTATTACATCATTATGGGATATGATTATTACTATTCCGGTTCAACCACCGCAGGTCCAAATGATCCCTTATATCAATTCGGGACATCCTATAATTACACGCTTTCCAGATCATTGACTGATTACATAAAAGCCGGTTGTCCTAAAAACAAATTGATTCTCGGATTACCATATTATGGTCGTGAGTGGTCAACATCATCATTGACCGTACCCTCAACCACTACTGCTTCCGGTGTAACCCGAACCTATTCTACGATACAGGCAAATTCGAGTGGATTTTATTCTTCAGCCAATCACTCTTGGGATTCTGATAGTCAGACGGATAGATATCTTTTTATGAACGGCACAACACCGAAACAATGTTTCGTCACGGAAGAAACTGCTTTTGCAAAACGACTTCAACATGTCTTGAACGCAGGCATAGGAGGGATAGGTATTTGGGCGCTTGGTTACGACAATGGGTATAGTGCAATGTGGGATGCGATCAGAGCGCGGATGACGAATTGTTATACGGACTCATGCACTGCGCAGATCCATGATTTCGGCGGTCCGACAAAGAATTACTACAATAACGAGAACTATACCTGGACGATCCAACCGCCAAATGCCACAAGCTTAACGGTGTCCTTTACGCAGTTTGATGTAGAGGCCAATTATGACACCCTTTTCATTTATGATGGAAATTCGGTTTCAACGCCATTGATTGGAAATTACACAGGAACGAATTCTCCCGGTAACTTCACCACTTCCGGCGGAGCTGTTACATTCCGATTCAAATCAGATGGTTCTACAACTAAACCGGGCTTTCTGGCCAATTATGTTTGTAATGTGGACAATCAGGTGCCATCAACATTGGTTCAAGTAACGGGGAATTGGCAAACACAGGATTTTACGGCAAGCTATCAGGATAGCGATAATGGTTCCGTTGCGGATCGTTTCAGCCTGATAACGGATTCTGATGGTGCGACGAGATCTGCAAACAGAAATCTTGGTTATTTGTATGATGATTTTTCAGGTTCCTTGTCGCAACAGTGGACTTATGGGGCAGGAGTGTGGTCTGTGAACAGTGGTTTACTCAATCAAGCGGCGGATACCTCTTACAATACGGCTTTGAATGCGACATTAACGCAAGATGCAACTTCGGTGTTTTTATACCATTGGAAAGGAAAAATGGGAGGAACAGCCGGAAATCGTCGTTCAGGACTTCATTTCTTCTGCAGTGATCCGACTTTGCCTAACAGAGGAAATTCATATCTCGTTTATTGGCGTGTTGATTCAGATAAGTGTCAGATTTACAGATGTGCCAATGATGTGATCACGCTTGAAACCGATAACGTGGTGGTGATTGATCCTGATATTGAGTACGATTTTAAGGTCATGTACAACCCCCAAACGGGAGAGGTGAGGGCTTATCTGAATGATATATTATCTTCCGTTTGGACTGATCCTTCGCCATTAACCACGGGTAATTCAGTGTCTTTCAGAACCGGAAACTGCACTTTTTCTTCAGATGAATTGCAAGTGTTTAAATCCCGTCAAGCCAGTCAATTGATCACGATTGGAAGTCCGACAACAATGGTTCGTGTAGAAAATAGTAATCCTGTAACGCCATCCTGCCGAATCTCCTCCATTGTGCGCGATGATGCGGATCTTTTTTCGACCATCAACCTAGTCGATGCGAATATAGACTGGACTGTTCCTGTTTCCGTGACTGTAAGTGATGGAAATGCATCAGATATCGATGTGTTTGTTACGCCAACACAACTTTCAGCTAACTGGTCAGCTTCCAATGATCCGAACAGTGCAGTTGATCATTACGAATTAGCTATCGGAACAACGCCGGGAGGGACTGACGTCTCGGCGTTTCAATCCGTAGGAAATATCTTGTCCACAACACTTAATGGTTTGTCGCTCAACTATGGCACAACATATTATGCAAGTGTAAAAGTGACAAATGGCGCAGGATTGACTACAACTATTTTCACTTCGGATGGTCAGCTTCTACAGGTGCCTACCGCTCCTCCGATAGCAAATTTTACGTTGGCAAATAGCGTTGTTTGTGAAGGTGATTCCATTCAAATGATCAATTCGTCAACGGATGCGACTTCCTGGCAATGGAAAGATGGAAGTGGGGTCTGGTCGACATTTCAAGACCCATATTATGTTCCAGCTTCATCCGGAACTTATTCACTCACCTTAATTGCCTCCAATTCAGCGGGAAGCGACACACTCACACAATCTTTTTCAATTACCGTTCAACCTGGTCCCGTAGCATATGCCACACCGGATCAAGTTCAATTAACATTGCCAAATGCGATCGTTCTTTTCACGAATACAAGTCAGAATTCAGATAACTATTTCTGGGATTTTGGAGATGGTGAGACCAGTGTAAATAGTGATCCATGGCATCAGTACGCAAATACCGGCGTTTACAACGTTATGTTGGTCGCGTTTCGGGATGGATGCATTTCGGACACAACATACTTTACAATTACCGTAGGCCAAGCTTCCTTATCAGAACTTCAATCTTCGCAGATCAAAGTCTCTCCAAATCCCGTAGGTTCTGAATTTATAGTTTATGGAAAAAGAATCAGTCATTGTGAGCTCTATGATGCCAGAGGCCGAAAGGTTTGGGAAGGAGATGGGAAAAATGAGGATGAATTAAAGATCCGTGATTTTCAATTGAACTCAGGAATGTATTTGCTGAAGGTCAAACACAGTTCAGGTACTTCGACGGTTAGAATTGTAAGGGAATAAGAAAGCCCGGAATTTACCGGGCTTTGTAGCGAGGACGAGAGTTGAACTCGTGACCTTAGGGTTATGAATCCTACGCTCTAACCAACTGAGCTACCTCGCCATGATTACGATACGTAAGCGGGTGCAAATATAACAGATATTTTTTCCTGAGCAATTTGCGTTACGAAAATATGACCACAAAATGAATATTTTTTGAATGCGGGATAACCTCTTTTTCGATTAATATTATCTTTGTTTTCATGCCCAAATGGCGAAATTGGTAGACGCACCGTCTTCAGGTGGCGGCGCCGTAAGGTGTGCAGGTTCGACTCCTGTTTTGGGCACCATATCAGACCAGCTTGCGTTGGTCTTTTTAATTAAAATCTTGTTCGGGATGTAGCTCAGTTCGGTTAGAGTACACGTCTGGGGGGCGTGGGGTCGCTGGTTCGAATCCAGTCATCCCGACAAAATCGTGAAATCATTCATGGCGCTGGTTTTATTCATCACGTTTTACTGATTCATCCAAAGCGGTTATTTAATTTTGGATTCAACGATTTATGTATTTTTATCGGACACTAGTGATTTTTAATTATGTTTCATGATTTATTATTCATTAGACTTGATAAGTAGTCACTTCAATGAAACTTATAATTTCAATAATACTATTGTGTTTTGTTGGTTATTACCAATTAGATCGCTTCTAATCTGTGCTTAACAAAGCCAGCTAATTCACTCAAATACGCATCCGAAAAATCAAAACGAATTCCTGCAGTTTTGTAGATCTCAGGAATACTTTTCGTATAGCCCAAACTGAGCGCGTTTTTGTAATTCTCTACTGCTGAGCGCTTATCTGTTAAACTATTTTTCCAGACACCGAGTGCACCCAACTGAGCGATTCCGTATTCTATGTAATAAAAAGGCACTTCAAAAAGATGCAACTGACGCTGCCATGCCGTTGCCTGAACCTCTTCAAATCCGGTCCAGTCTGTGAGTCCAGTGCTGTATGATTTAGAGAGTTCTACCCATTTTTGACTTCGTTCCTCATGCGAATGCGTTGAATGTTCATAGATCCAATGCTGGAACTCATCGATCTGTGCGATCCAAGGAAGAATCTTCAGAATGGATTCAAGTTGTTCTCTTTTAGCACGTTTGAAATCGTCTTCATTGGAATAAAATTCATCCCAGTGTTCCATCGTCAGCAACTCCATCGACATAGAGGCTAATTCGGCCACCTCAGATGGTAAATTCTTGAATCCTGTTAGTTCCAGTTCTCTGCTCAAGAAGGAGTGTACGGCATGTCCGCCTTCATGAACCATAGTGACAAGATCACGCTGCGCGCCTACGGCATTCATAAAAATAAATGGAACGCCAATTTCATAAAGAGGGTAGTTGTAACCACCGGGAGCTTTTCCTTCTTTTGAATCGAGATCCAGATGTCCCATTTCATCCATTGTTTTTAGGCAATCAGCAAAATAGGGATCGATCTTTTCGAAAATTCGTACAGTGCCATTCAATAGATCATCTCCTTTATCAAAAGGTTTCAACGGCGCTTTTCCTTCCGGATCAACTTCCGTGTCCCATGGGCGGAATTTTTCTTTACCGAGTTTATTGAGCTTTTCGTGCTGAATCTGTTTTACCAGCGGGACAATGTGCGTTCGAATAGCTGCGTGAAATGCAAAACAGTCTTCTTTCGTGTAATCAAATCTATTGAGCGACTGAAATTTATAATCTCTGTAATTCGTAAAACCTGCATTTATTGCGACTTCATGTCTCAAGCGGATAAGTTCAGTATACAGCTCGTTTAATTTTGAACTATCTTCTTTTCTTCGAAGCGCCATCTTTTCGAAGATCGTTTTGCGAAGTGATTCATCTGTCTCCTTCAATAAGGACGCTGCACGTTGCATGGTTAACGTTTCTCCATTGTGCTCGATGGTCTGGGCTGCTGAAATCGAACCATACTGCTGACTTTTCTCACCTAACTCTGCTTCGAGAGGAATGTTCTTTTCTCTGAAAAGGTCCAATGCCGTTTTCACAGAGCGAAAATAGATCTGATAGGCCGGATCCGTATTTAAATCTGAGAAGTAGGGGCTATCAACCATTTTCTGATTGAGCTTGTCCTCATAAGGTGCAAGTTCAGGTTGAATCTTCGTGACAAAAAAGGTATAGGCTTCACTCAGCGCCTTGTCACGTGTGTCAATTGTCATTTTGATGTAGCGCCACGCAGCATCTTCTTCGAGTACAGCATCCAGTTCGCTGCGATCAGAAAGCCAGTTTTTGAATTGTTCAAGACTTCCAATCGGTCTGCTCAGTAGATCCTCAAAATAAGGTTTGATCTTATCCCACGAATCAATAATGAGATCTTCCTTGATAAATGTGCGTTCGTTCTTCGTTATTTTCATTTGTAAAGGCATAAAAAAAGCCGGTGACACCGACTTTTCAATATAAAATTCAATCTGTTCAACTTATTTACCTCTGCTTGAACCGGTTTTAACTGCGGTTACTTTTTTTGCTGCGGCAGGTTTTGCTCCTTTCGCCTTGTCTGCAGTTGGAGTTTTTGGTTTCGCTGGTGCCTTCTTAGCGGCTGCTGGTTTTTCTTCTTTCGCTGCAGCTTCTTTTTTCGCTTTTGGCGCTTTTTCAGTCTTTTCTTCTGTTTCTGTCGCTGTTTCTTCAGGAGTTAAACTTCCGGTTTTCAATAACAAGTTATACCACTGGAATAATTTCTTTAGATCGGAAGGGTATACACGCTCTTGGTCATAATTCGGAAGGATTTCAAGAACATAGGATTGGAGTGTCTTGATATCTTCTTTGTGGGAAGGACATTCTTTGCCGCTTTCTTTTTTATACATCGCAGTTAAAATGTCTTTCAACGGTGCATCCTCATCATACGTGTAGATGCTGATGTCTTCAAGTGCAGAAATGCGATCTGAAGCATAAGCGGGGAAACGCTTGTTATCGATCAATGACTCTACAATGATGCTGTTCTTACCTTGTGTAACTACTTTAAAAAGACCCGGTTTTCCGGAAATGGCAATGATACCTGTTAAATTCATTCGTTCTGTTTTTCGGGGCCAAAAATATAAATTCTTTAGTCGCTAATTACAATCTCATGATTTTTGAGAAGAACTTTTCGGTTGTGGTCGTTATTGTTACCTCATAGAGACCTCTTGCAAGCTTGTTGAAAGACCATTGACTATCACTAGTTTTTTCAGGATGGACAACACGCCCCGTTGCATCTTTAAATTCTATGGAAATGATCGGCAGACTTGTCGAAATAGAAATCACGTCATGACTTGGATTAGGGTAGATGCGGATGGAGCTTAAGCTGTTTTCAGTCAAGCCGGCCAATACCGTATAAGGTGGAGTTTCTGAGATGCATCCCTCAGGACTTACGCAATAGCAGGTATATGTTCCGTAAGGTGGCGTAATAACAAGTGTTGAACTCGTTGCGCCGGGGATATCAACTCCGTTTAATGTCCATTGGTAATTGGAGAATGAAGATGTGATCAAGGTGTTACCGAGCTGAGTGATTGGCAAAATAGGTAAGCCTGCTAATTGAACTACCGTGATCGTATCAGATCGGGTCTTACATCCTTTGTTGTTATAAACATCTGCCCAGTAATTACCAGGAGAAGCAATATAAACAGATGTCCCAATACTATCATTCGACCAAAATGCCGTTGATAGTATGCTTGAAGAAGTCGCCGTTAGCGGGATAGGAGTGGCGCACATTCCTGAATCACCGGTTAATGCTGCAGAAAATTCATTTGAAAGTAAGAGGTTCAACGCGTGTGGCTTGCCGTATCCATAAGCATTGTTTGGAATCGTTCCTGTGAATTGGTCAGGCTGGGACGTGTTAATCAGATCATTTCTAAATGTCGCATAACTTGCTCGCGAACATTTCTCAAGGTAAAGAGCTGCTATTCCGGCTACACAAGGTGAAGCCATGGATGTTCCACCATTACGCGCATGCCATCCATTGATGTCAAGTGCCGCATTGTAAGCAGGGTTGTTCACCATCCAAAGTGGGGCTGAACCAAGTGTAACGTCGCCAGATGCACTAACCTCAGGTTTGATGACATTGTGACGATTGGGACCTTTACTTGAATTTCTGCTCAATTGTCCTACAGCTATAAAATCGCCGTAGCCATTGTACCAATTACCGTTTTTGTCAAAATGACCAATGCGATTTTTCACATTTCCTACCGAGATCACTTTTTCCGAACAATTCCATGAGGACACAACGGTTTGCAGAGAATCAGGCATTAAATAATTGAAGATTGGAGCATACTGAGTGAAACTAGGAATCACAGTGACCATATCATTCAACTGTATCGAGGGATGTGAACTTCCTGTCCAGGCATCGAAATTTCCGCCTCCTGTCGTTTTGAGTGAAAAAAAATAATTAGTAGAATCAACATGCGAAAAATAGAATTGAATATGCAAGTTGTGATCAATGTATTCCGGATAGATCTCCACTGTTGCAATTCGGTTTGATCCATTCCAAAGGGTATCATAGATGGTGCCGCCGGCTTGAAGATCAGAGGCACGGTAAATGGTCGATGCACGTTCTGCAAAACTTCCCGACGATTTGTTAGCCCCCAATGCATAATCCCATCCTGCGCTGAGCGAATCCGTCCATAAATCCATGTAAATGGTATTAGGTCCGAGCTGACTTGAGGGGTTCGGTAACATCCAAACAAATGAGGTATCGGCATCAAGGTCTCCATGAACATGGTATTTTCCCCAAGCACCTGAATTTCCGGCAGCACAAACGACCACACGACCGTTTTTCTGCATCAGAAGACTTTCGATATACTCAGACGCAGGGTCATTGCCGTCATGACTTCCCAGATAACTCCCTAAACTCAAATTTACCACCGCAGGTTTACCCAGAGAATCAGCAACTTTAAAGATATAGTCACATGCGTCAGCTATTGTTAATGTCCAATTTTCGAGATTGAAATTTGTCTCTACAATAATGAGGTCAGCATCCGGCGCAAAACCGGTATTCGTGCCGTTTGCCCTTCCGTTTCCAGTGGCTATTCCTGCGACTGTAGTTCCATGGGCTGTTGAATTTTCAGTACTCGTACAAAGTCCTGTATTAATGGCTGCGCTATCCCAGACTATTCCGTAATAATATGGTGCAGGAATTGCTCCCCCCACGTTTGTAGAATGATCCCAGTAACGCAAAACCCTTGTTTTTCCTGTCGAATCAATGAAATCAGGATTACTCCAGTCTAAACCTTCATCTACAATACCCACAATGACATCTTTTCCTGTGAACGACGAACTCAATCCTCCAATTCCCTGATGCACTTCCAGTGCATGGTGTCGAACAACAGCCGTATCAGATAAGGCCATCGGCGGTGCGAATTCGAAATAATAATTTTTCAACTCTCCAGACCTTGTTATTTGATCTATCCATTTCGGAGAAGCGCTGATAAAGATCCAAGAGGCCGTTTCGTATTTTTCGGCAATCTTATCTTTTTTGAGTAATGCATGGGTTACACTGTCGTTTGGAACGCAGAACGTGGTCATTTGATCCGGATTGTTTTTTAACAGCGTTTCAAATCTGAACTTGTGTTGTTGTGCAAAAGAAACAGTACAAGCCAAAAAAAACAAAAACGTCAGTAACCAATTATGAAATGCCCGTTGAACCATACATCACGAAATTCTGCCTTAAAACGTAAAGATAATGGGAATCGTTAAAAGGTTTGAATGGATGTGAAAGTTTATTTTTAAATTGCACACTTCAAAAATTAGAAAATGAAAAAAACCATTATTCGCCTTTCGCTTGCCCTGTTCTCGTTCGGTATAACGAATTTCTTTTATGCACAAGATAAAGCAATTCTCAACTGGTACAACGGAAAAGGTCCAGGGATGGAAACAGAGGCTGCTTACAAACTGCTAAAAAAACGCAAATCCAATACTGTTGTGGTCGCTGTGATCGACAGCGGAGTTGATATTGAACACGAAGACTTGAAAGGGAAGATCTGGACGAATTCAGATGAAATTCCGGGGAACAAGATTGATGATGACAAGAATGGATATGTAGACGACTATTACGGATGGAATTTCCTAGGAAATACCAAAGGCGAGAACCTGAATGAAGCTTGTCTGGAGAAAACACGAATTCTGAGGAATTTATCCAAGAAATTTGATGGTGTTGATCCTGCAAACCTTTCAGAAAGAGAAAAAGAAGAGTATACACTTTACGAAAAAGTGAAAGGTGAAGTAGAGGAGGAGATGGCGACCTATTCGTCTTATCTCGGTCAGATGGACATGATCACGGCTATGATCGATCAGGTTCCTGTAATCGTCGGAAACACCATCGGTAAAACAGATTACACCCTCAAAGACCTTGAGAAATGGAATCCTACGGATGAGCAAATGCAACAATTGAAACAATTTGCAATCGCTATCGAAACAGGTGAGGTTACCAAAGAAGTAATGGAAGAGCAGAAGAAGTCGATCGAACAGATGGTCAATTTCAATCTGAACGTTGACTATGATGATCGTGCTTTGATCGGAGATAATCCGGAAGATTTTAATGACAAATCGTATGGAAATCCGGATGTAGAAGGCCCGGATGCACTTCATGGAACGCACGTTGGAGGCATCATCGGTGCGATCCGTGGCAATGGTTTAGGTGGAGACGGTGTTGCGGAAAATGTGAAACTGATGGCATTGAGAGCTGTTCCTAATGGCGATGAGAATGACAAAGATATTGCTTTAGCTATCAGATATGCAGTAGACAATGGCGCACAAGTGATCAATATGTCATTTGGTAAGGGGTATTCACCACATCAAAAGGATGTGTACGAAGCCTTCAGATACGCAGATCAGAAAGGTGTACTGTTGGTTCATGCCGCTGGAAATGATAATGAAAATGTGGATGAACATCCGAATTTCCCAACATCAATGTACAGCTTTCAAAAGCAGCCACTTGATCACTTCTTGACTATTGGCGCATCAACACGTTTTGCAAAAGAAAAGTTGGCAGCATCGTTCTCAAACTACGGACAAACAAAAGTTGATGTCTTCGCTCCCGGCTTTGAAATCTACAATTCAGTACCTCAGAGCGCATACAAGAAATTACAGGGTACTTCTATGGCTGCACCAATGGTTGCAGGAGTAGCGGCAATGCTGAAAAGCTATTTTCCAACATTGACGATGAAAGAGATTAAAGAGGTCATGTTGAAATCAGCGACTTCCTATAAAGGAACGAAGCAATTGAAGCCAGGTACTGAAGAGGCTGTTGATTTTGCGACGCTTTCTGTGACAGGTTCTGTGGTCAATGTGAAAAACGCAGTGAAGATGTGTATGGAACTTGAAAAATCTAAAGCAACCAAATAATAGCTTAATAAATTGACTCGAGGCTGTTCTTTGGGACAGCCTTTTTTATGAAAAGAACTTTTATGAAAAAAATTGCAACAACAGTTCTCCTTTTGTTTTTAACGGGATTGGTCACCGCTCAACATCATCCTGATTCGTTGGTTGATCAATGGCATAAATCGGCGGCAAAATCCGATTTTAAAACCTATTTTGAAGTGATGTCAACGGATTTCGTTTTCCTTGGTACAGCTCCCGGTGAGCGATGGCTGAAATCTGAATTTGAATCGTTTTGCAAACCTTATTTCGACAAAAGGAAAGGTTGGAATTTCACGCCATCTAATCGTCACTGGAATTTTTCGTCGGATGGAAAAACGGCCTGGTTTGATGAAGACCTTGACACCTGGATGCGAGGCTGCAGGGGAAATGGTGTTCTTGTAAAAAAAAGAGGTAACTGGAAAATTGCGTATTACAATTTGACCGTACTTGTTGAAAATGAAAAGATGAAACAATTCATCGAATTACGTGACGCACCAATGCCCGAGAAGTAATTTAAATTCAAGATTCATCCTTGCGAATCCCACAACTCAGACTCCTCAAAGCTAAAGTGTAAACAGTGTAAATTCAGAATCTAGTTGTTCCCCTTTGCATGATCTGCAAGGAATTGCTGTAGTCCCAGATCCGTCAATGGGTGTTTCGCAAGAGCTTTGATTGCGCTTAATGGTCCTGTCATGACGTCAGAGCCGATTTCCGCACAATGAATAATGTGCATTGGATGCCTCACTGAAGCTGCAAGAATCTCTGTGTCAAAGGTATAGTTGTCGTAAATTGTTCGTATTTGTGCAATCAGATCAAGGCCATTCGTGGAAACGTCATCCAAGCGACCAAGAAATGGAGAAATGTAAGTAGCTCCTGCTTTTGCCGCCAAAAGTGCTTGTCCTGCTGAAAAGATAAGTGTGCAATTAGTTTTAATTCCCTTGCCTGAAAAGTATTTAATGGCTTTGATGCCTTCAGGGATCATCGGTATTTTTACAACAATATTCTTGTGAAGCGCCGCAAGAAGTTCTCCCTCTCTAACCATTCCTTCAAAATCCGTAGCAATAACCTCCGCACTCACAGGACCATCGACGATATTACAAATGGCCACGTAATGGTCAAGTATGTTTTGCTGGCCGGTGATACCTTCTTTAGCCATCAAAGAGGGGTTTGTCGTTACGCCATCAAGGATTCCTAGATTGTTGGCTTCTTTAATGTCGTTTAGATTTGCTGTATCGATGAAGAATTTCATGTGTCTGATTTTGTCAGCAAAAATAATTCAACCTCAAAGAATTTCTAATTGGTGACTTAACAAGTTCTCTACGAATTATGAACAGGGCAAATAAACGTGTGGATTCTCTTAATTCCGAATCCAAAATCCCAAATTAAAAAAAGAGGGGTAAGCTACTCGTATCGCACCGCTACAACCTCATACCTTTGCTACGTTCCCGTCCTGGAGGAGTCAGAGGGAGCTGGTCGTACAAGACTTACCCCATGCAAATGTAATCACATTTCACAAAAATGAACGTGATTCACCAAAATCTTATCTTAATCTATTGGAATTTTCAGCAATCAATACTGAAATGATTACAAATGAAGAAAATCTTTCTTCGCAAGTAATTCGTGCTCTGATTCTCTGAAATCCGGATCATCCACACAACAATCAACAGGACAAACTGCTGCACATTGTGGTTCGTCATGGAAACCAACACATTCGGTGCATTTGTCGTGTGCGATGTAATAGACATCCATATTTACCGGCTCATGTGTATCATCGGCCATAAGGTCGTTGCCGTCGAGCGTTGTGATCATTCCTGTCAACGAAGTGCCGTCAGAATAACGCCATTCAGCTCCACCTTCATAGATCGCATTATTTGGGCATTCCGGTTCGCAAGCGCCACAGTTAATACATTCGTCGGTGATCATTATTGCCATGTCTCTGAATTTTAGAAGTGCAAATATAGCAACGCTCGTTAAATCGAAATGTTCATTGCTTCCAAAAAATAGTTGTTTTGTCATATTGCGTTTACATTTGTGCTTATGAATAGAGTTCAGCTAATTGACGCTTTTGACGTACTTGGAAAATTGATGTGTTTACTTGGCGAAGGAAAAGAATGGCCAGGATATTCGTGTGGTTTAACTGAAGAGGAGTATCAATCAATGAATGTGCTCATCAACAGACAAGTGACCTTCAATGGGTGGTTTACGCCACAAAATGTTCGCCAGTCACTGAATGCATTGGGAAGTCAACTTACTGTTGGAAATTTATCTAATTGGACAGCTAATTACCAGTATACAGATCAACCCAAAAAGGTGGCACTGATCATGGCCGGAAATATTCCGCTGGTTGGGTTTCATGATTTCTTGTGTGTACTGCTGTCCGGACATTCAGTTGTTGCAAAAGTAAGTTCGGATGATAAGCAATTGCTACCTGCGCTAGTGTCACACCTGCTTAAGTTTGAACCGGATTTAACAGAGCGAATCAAAATTACGGAAGGGAAAATTGGAGAGGTCGGTGCGGTAATTGCAACGGGAAGCGATAATTCTGCGCTCTATTTTGAACAGTATTTCGGCAAGTACCCGCACATTTTCAGAAAGAATCGAACTTCAATTGCAGTTTTGGACGGAACAGAAACATCCGAACAATTGCATCAGTTGGGTCATGATATTTTTGATTACTTCGGACTGGGTTGCAGAAATGTCTCACATTTATTAATCCCTTTAAATTTTGATCTGAATAAATTCTTTGAAGCGATTGTTCCATTTGGCGAAATTGCGCATCACCATAAATACGCAAACAACTACGACTACAATAAAGCGGTATACCTTTTAAATAAAGTTGACCTGCTTGATAATAATTTCGTTTTACTTCGGGAAACTGAAGAATTATTCAGTCCACTCGGAATGATTCATTATCACCGATACGCATCGCTTGAAGAGGTGAATATATACATAGATCGGAACAATGAGAAAATTCAAGCTGTAATTGGCAATGCTCATATTCCATTCGGTGCAGCCCAATGTCCTTCGCTGGATGATTATGCTGATGGTGTTGATACCATGGCCTTTCTTGAAAAACTTTAACGGGTTGTTCGCCACCGTTAAATCAACAGCCGCCGCAGTTCATTCAATGGACACGTAAATGATCTGATGTCATCGTATGTTTGATTGAACCTTCAGTCTTAAAAAGTGTATCTGGAGCTATTATTCATTTAAACATTGAAATTATGACAGCACTAATTTTAATTATCGCAACAGTGGCAGGGGTATCCTTGTATGATTTCTATTTGACAAGATCCTGGCAACAGGTCACCTCTGAAATTCGTAACGACGTTGTTTTCGAACATCGTAACAGAGATTACGGAGCATTTGTAATCAGAAGGGACTACAACAGGAATTTACTTTTTATTATGGGAGGTGTTTTGTGCAGTGTAGGCGTTCTTTACGCTGGCTATGCAGGATTTAGAACAGATCCTGAATCAGAATTACTCCGAAAACCTATTATACAGGAAGTTTCTACCATCATTGAGTTCGCTCCAAAACAGAAACCGGTAGTTCAACAGGAGAAGCAGGTTAAGCAAGCAGCAGCACCAAAAGCGGAGGTTATGACAGAGCCAAAGGTTGTGGATAAACCGATTTTAATTGAAGTGATCAAACCGCAAGAAGTCCTGCAAATTGGTCAAGTTTCCTCTTCGCCAGGCGGAACTGGAGGAGATCCTTTCGCAAATGGAACGGGTGGAGGTAATGGTACTGGTGGGGGTGAAAAACCGAATGATAAACCGATTGAGCCGGAACGATTTCCGGAAATAGAAGCTGAATTCCCGGGCGGATACCCAGAAATGATAAAATTCATACAACGAAACATGGTTTATCCACAAACCGGGATAGAAATCGGGGCAGAAGGGAAGTGTTACCTGAGATTTGTTGTTGATGAAAATGGAGATATTCAATCAGTCAATGTGCTTCGGGGAGTTTATGGATGTAAAGATTGTGATAAAGAAGCTGTAAGGGTTCTGAATGCAATGCCCAAATGGAAACCCGGAAGAAGTAAAGGTCGAGCGATCTCCACCTATTTTGATCTGCCCATTAATTTTGAGTTAGAATGACCATTGAATCTTTAATTCTTACCAATTAAATGCATTCTTTGACATGTTAATAAAATGGTAAAGTTGAGATTTGTGGCATTTAAAAGTTTTTTCCTAAGTTTGGCACCTAATAGTTAATCGAAACAAACATTAAATCTTAAGCTATGAGCAACAAAAAAACGTCGGGTGGGTTTTCATCCCTTATGGCGGTCCTTGCCATTGTTATTTCCCTCGTTGCAGGGGTGATTATTTACAAGTACATTTTTGGTGACCCAGGAAACTTCGTCGACAGAGACCCTCTAGGTGAGCCATTGGAAGGCAACTTGATGGGAACTATTTACAAAGGTGGTTTCATTGTACCGATCCTTGTTGCAATCAACATCATCATTATCATTTTCTCCATCGAGCGTTTTGTTACTTTGGCAAAAGCAGCTGGAAAGGGTCGTGTAAATGTATTTGTTGGTAAGATTAAAGGTTACCTCGAGAATAAAGAAATCACTTCTGCGATCGAGGAATGTGATGCGCAAAGAGGTTCACTTGCAAATGTTGTACGTGCCGGTTTGGAAAAATATGACCATATTCAAGGTGATGCAGGTATGAACAAAGAGCAGAAGGTTGAAGCTTTGAAAAAAGAATTGGAAGAAGCTACTTCTCTTGAATTGCCAATGTTGTCTAAAAACCTGGTAATCCTTTCAACGTGTGCTTCCATCGCTACATTGATCGGTTTGATCGGTACGGTAATGGGGATGATCCGATCATTCGCCGCGATGAGTCATGGTGCTCCTGACACAGCGCAGTTGGCAACAGGTATCTCTGAAGCCTTGATCAACACGTTCTTTGGAATTGCCGGTTCAACGATCGCTATCATCATGTACAACTTCTTCTCTACGAAGATTGATGGAATGACTTACAGCATCGATGAAGCATCTTTCACGATCGTTCAGGATTTCTCTGCATCTAACAAATAATTGAAGGAAAACTTCACAATTTAAAAGAAGGAAAATGCCAAAGATTAAAATGCCCAAAAGCTCTCCTTCCATCGACATGACGCCGATGGTGGACTTGGCCTTCCTGCTTGTGACTTTCTTCATGCTTGCAGCGTCTTTCCGCTCCAGTGAACCTGTTGAAGTTGATGTTCCTTCGAGTATCAGTGACAAGATTATCCCTGAGAATGTGGTACTTGTGACGATTGATAAAGGAGGACGTGTATTCTTCAATATGTCGGATCCGGAAGGAAGAAGAGAGCTGCTGATGAACATGGCTGGTAAATACAAGGTTGGTTTTTCGGAAGAACAGATCAGTAAATTTACCTTCATGTCCAGTTTTGGATGTACCATGCAGGAACTTCCCGCATACATTGATATGCCTGCGGAAGCAAGAAAGAATCTGAATACAAAAGGTATTCCACTTGACTCTACCAATAATCAGTTAAAGGATTGGATCAACTTCGGAAATATGGCAGCCCTTAATTCGGGTAAAACAGCGTTCGAAGAAGCAAAGTTGAAAGGAGATTCTCCTGATCCAAATGATTTCAAACCGAAGTTTACACTGAAGGTAGATAACAAGGCGTTGTATGTTCACGCGCAAAACGTGATCAACGTATTCAGAGATCTGAATTTGAACAATTTGAATTTCATTACATCAATGGAGATGGCTCCGTTGTAAAAAAGTAAGTTATGGCAGAAATTGCAGAAGGCGGTGGCGGCGGCCACGACAAAGGCAAGAAAAGAGCCAAGAAAAGTTCCACGCGTGTCGATATGACACCGATGGTTGACCTTGCGTTCCTCTTGCTTACGTTCTTCGTCCTTACGTCAACATTCAGTAAGCCAAAAGTGATGAGCTTAGTTTATCCGGCCAAACCTGAGGATATCATTCCGGAGGAGCAGCCTAAGATTAACAATGCAATTACATTCTTGCTATCTGAAGACAAAATTTTCTATTACTCCGGACAGTACTACCCAAAAAGTGCTCCAGGACCGAAAGGCCCTACCGTTTTAGAAGAGACAGACTTCAGCGCAAAAGGTGTGAGAAAACTTTTAGCTGACCGAAATGCTTATGTGTTGAAAGGGAAAGAAGGATTGGACAAGAAACTTAAAGCCAAACAGATTCAGGACAGCACCTATTTGCGGATGCTGATCGATTTTAAAAAGGATCCGGATGCGCTTAAAGTACTTGTGAAAACGGATGACAAAGCAACTTGTAAGAATTTTATCGACTTGATCGATGAGCTGAAGATCGCCGAAATTGGTGTGATTGCTCCAGTTGATATTCTGGCAAGTGAACTTGAACTGGTCAAAGAAAAAGTAAAATAAGATGGAAGTAATTATCGCAATTATTGTTTTGGTTGCAGGTATTACCTTGTATGATTATTTCAGTGCAAGGACTTGGCAACAGGTTACTTCTGACATCAGAAATGAAATCGTTTTTGATGGTCGTAACCGCGAATATGGTGCGTATGTTTTACGTACGGAATATGATAAGCGACTCATGCTCATCATGTTTTCTCTACTCGCAGTGATAGGACTTTCTTACGGGACCTACATTGTGATCAAAAATCTTCCAGAAGAGAAGCTTCCACCACCACCGGTTGATACATCTCAATTTACGGTGCAAGCTCCACCTGTGGAAGAGGATGTTCCGCCACCACCACCGGAAGAGCCACCACCACCAATGGAAAAAACAGTTGCGTTTACGCCACCGGTGGTTGTTGATATTCCTGTAGAAGATCAAATTCCGATTCAGGAGGACATGGATGACACTAAGGCTAGTACTGAAACTAATGAAACAGACAATGTTAGCTTTGATTTTCAACCTGAAAAAACCGAAGAGAAAGAGGTAGAGCAAAAGGAACCTGAAATCTACACTTTTGTGGATGAGGATCCTGAGTTCCCGGGAGGATATGCGGCAATGATGGCTTTCATCCAAAAGAACTTCAATTATCCTCAGGTTGCCATTGAAAACAATATTCAGGGTAAATGCTACGTGAAATTCGTTGTAAAATCTGATGGTAGTGTAAGTGGCGTTCAGGTTGAGCGTGGTATCGCAGGATGTCCGGAGTGTGATAAAGAAGCAGTTCGTGTTGTTCGAATGATGCCAGGTTGGAAAGCTGGTAAAATGAATGGAAAAAGTGTTGCTACACTGTACCGATTGCCAATCAACTTTGCTCTCGAGTAAAAATTAAAATTTCACAGATCCCCGACAGAGTTTTCTATCGGGGATTTTTTATTTAATGTCATGTGGTTTAAAAACTTTACAATCATCATGAGTGCATTCATGATCCTAATGTGCGTAATCATGTTATACTTTATGTTGTTTACGGATCTACTTAAAGAAAACATGAATGGACAAAAAAGAATGTTGTTCTCATTGATTTTGGGACTTTATGCGTTGTATCGTTCGTATCGACTTTATACTTTTCTAAAAAAGTAATTATGAAATTATATTTTCGCATTCTCCTTGTTTCGATTTCTATGCCATTGCTATTTGCATGCGAATCGAATGGAAGACATCTTGGCTACGAGTCTGACACACACGGCAGAGGAGAGGCTACGATACTTATTGAAGAGTCATTTAAGCCTCTTTTCGAGACAAGTATTTATACGTTCGAAAGCCAGTTCCCGCATGCAGATGTTATTCCTCATTACATGGCAGAAGGGGATATCATCAACGATTTCTTCGCCAACAAAGTAAAAACGATCTGTATTTCACGAGATTTCACGGAAGAAGAGAGAGCTGCGTTGCGAAAAAGGAATGTGGAAGTGCGAAGTGATCGCATAGCCTTTGATGGCGTGACACTTATTGTTAATCCTGAAAATCCGGATTCAGCAATCACCGTAGATAGACTTAAACGAATCATTATGGGAAAGGATTCTGTTTGGACAGGTTTAAAATCAAAGATCAACGTCGTTTATGATCAAGTCAATTCTGCAAACTTCAATTATTTAAAACAGTTGGTTGGTCATAATAATCTACCTGCCAACATCTTTGCCGTAAAATCAAATGTAGAGGTCATAGATTATGTTAAAAAGAATAAAAGCGCATTAGGTGTTATCGGATTAAACTGGATTAGTGATCAGGATGATTTTGATGTGAAGGATTTTGTAAAAGGATTGAAAGTGATGAGTGTTGCTGAATCGAAGAGTAAACCTTTTTACAAGCCTTATGCAGGTGTTATTTATACGCGGGAGTATCCGTTGCGTCGTGAGATCTGGATGATCAATAAAGCAAAACGTTCAGGAATTCATACGGGATTCGTTTTGTTTATGACGGGTGAAAAAGGCCAGACCATCATTACCAAATCAGCGCTGGTTCCCGCAACTGCACCGGTTAGATTAATCCAAATTTCTACTCAATAATAGTGGAAAGGGTGAATTGTTTTTATTCTAACACTTCATCAAATTTAAGTGTGAATAATACTTCTCTTCCGCAGTTATTTGAATAAGGAATCTTAATTTTGGCAAGGCTATTGCTAATGCCACGAACAGTGTAAAAACAACAAAACGAAAAATGAAAAAAATTGCAGTATTTGCCACACTTCTTTGTACAGGAATACAGGCCCAAACATTAAAGGATGCTGTTTATAAGACAGACAATGAGCGATTTTCAGAAGCATCAACAGAGTTCAAAGCGCTGGTAGTAAAAGAGCCAACTGGGGTGAATTACTTCTATTTTGGTGAAAATTACTACGAATGGGGCGAGAAAGATTCTGCTTTGATCGTATGGAAATCAGGTGCAGAAAAAGACATTGTTTCACCTATGTCGGCTGTCGCAAAGGGAAAAATGCTTTGGATCACAGGGAATAAGGATGCTGCAAAGGTTGAATTTACGAAGGCATTGACATCAACAAAGAATAAAAATGCTGAAGTGATGCGTGCCATTGCAGAAACGTACATTGAATCGGAAAACAAAAGTTTGGACGAGGCGATCGCTTTACTTGAAATGGCAACCAAACTTGATCCGAAAAACGAAGATGGCCATTTGCTTCTGGGAGATGCCAGACTTGAAAAAACACCTACAAATGGTAGTCCTGCGATCGTTGAGTATAAAAAAGTGCTTGAGATCAATCCTAAATCACCAAGAGGAATTGTTCGTATTGCCAAATTGTATCAACGCGCACAAAACTTTGAGGAAGCCAACAAATACTATCAGGAAGCAAAAGCGTTAGATGCTACTTATGCTCCTGCTTACAGAGAAAATGCAGAGCTCAATATGCTATTTAAGCAGAACGCTAAAGCCATTGAGAACTGGAAGAAATATCTTGAGTTGAACAACAGTGACGACGCGCGATACCGATTCGCTACGGCCATGTATTCCGGAAAACAATATTGTGAAGTAATTCCTGAGATCGAAGGTTTACAAACGAAAGGCTTCAATAACTTCTACATGGAGCGGATGCTTACCTATTCGTATTACGAGTGTGGTAAAGATGCAGATTTTGCTAAAAAAGGTCTTGCTGCTTCAGATCGTTTTTTCAAAATGGCACCAGCTGAAAAAGTTATCTACAAAGACTATAAGTACCGTGGACTAATTCTTTCAAAATCAGGAAGTGATTCTTTGGCAATCATTGAGTTGGAGAAAGCTTCCTCGTTGAATGAAGAGGCGGCAAAAGAGCTTGCTCCGGACATTGCGAAATTGTATACAAAACAAAAGAAGTATGACAAAGTTATCGCCATCTACGAAGCGAAAAAATCAAGTGGTCCATTAACAGCTACTGAACAATTTGATCTTGGAAATGCATATTTCAAAGGGCCAAAAGATTATGTTAAAGCGGATACTGCTTACGCATCGGTTTTAGCATTATCACCCACATACTATCCTGCAGCGTACTATAGAGCTCGTTGTGCGTACATCTTTGATCCGAATAAAGAAAAATGGATGGCCAAGCCTTACCTTGAAAAGGTGATCGAATTGGTGAAACCAGAAGAAAGAGCTTCTAAAAACAATAAACCTTTGGTAATGGAAGCTGCAAAATATCTTGGTGATTACTATGTGAATTCCGCAGAGAAAGATACTGTAAAAGCGAAGTCATTCTGGAATATCGTTAAGGAACTCGATCCTGCTGACAAACAGGCTGAAGCATTCTTTAAGAAATATGGAATGTGATTCAAGGGAATCAGATCATGAATAAAAACAGCCGTTGAAAAGTGGCTGTTTTTGTTTAGAGATATGTATAAATGAGATTGGAAAATTGCTGAATTCGAGCTTTATCCTGAATCTCCTTTGCATGTTGAAGTCCACGCATGTAGAATTCTAAAGCTTCCTGTTCTTTTCCTTCAGAACCAAAAAGGTCACCCATTTCAATAAAATAAAGTAATTCGGCTTCTGGGTTTTCTGATAATCTAATTGCTTCCATCGTATGATTTTCGATGCTACAAAGTAATGATGCAATTGTTATCCTTACGTTAGGAAGAAGCTATATTAAGGTTAAATTAAAAAGGCCTCTCGATTGAGAAGCCTTTTTAATATTCTGAGCGATTTGCTTATTTCACAACATCCATCTCTGCAACAATATGTGGTGCTCCTGAGAATTTATCTATCAACCATAGAACATAGCGAATGTCCACGTTTATTGTACGTTGAAGATTCTTATCGAATATAACGTCTCCTGCCATCGCTTCGATGTTACCATCAAATGCAAGTCCAATCAATTCCCCTTTACCGTTCAGTACAGGTGAGCCTGAGTTCCCTCCTGTGATGTCGTTATCAGACAAGAAGCATACCGGCATATAACCTTTCTTGTCTGCGTACTGGCCATAATCTTTGCTTTTATGCATTTCTAACATGCGCGCAGGGAGATCGAATTCAGCATCACCAGCTTTGTACTTTTTCACTAAGCCATCCATTGTGGTATAGAAGTTCACTTTCGCGTCATTTCGCTTGTCTGCAGGCAATGCACGAACTTTTCCATACGTTAGTCGCAATGTTGAGTTCGCATCCGGGTATTTGATAGGTGCTAGGTTAGACTCTCTTAAACCCTCAACAAGCAAACGGAAAGAAGCCTGAAAATCATTCTGTGCCTTAGCGATCTCATCTGATTTAGAACTTAAGTGCGTAATTAAATCATTCGACAATACGTACATTGGATCATTCAATATCATTCCTTCTGATGGGAGATCGAGAAAGGCCAGTAGTTTTTCTTCTGATGAAAACACGCTTAATGCAAATAACGAATTGACATATTTTTCATAATCAGCACCTATCTTTTTTACACTTGGTGCAATGTCGTATCCTACTGATTTTGTTGCATACAATGCTAATTGAGCCTTTAGAATGTCTTTTTCAGCAGGTAAATAAAGTTCCTCAAAGAACGCTTTGATTCCAGCTTCAAGCTCGGGACGCATTTTTGCACGGTCTTCAGAAATAGCGGTTGCATAAGCCGACAACTGTTTTCCTAGTGTGCGAGAAATTGTACCATATGACGACGTTCTCAATAATTGCTGTAAATAGTTGTCATGGCGTGATTTCTCATTCGTCAACTTGTAGTAATTGTTTATCGTCGCAACTACATTTCCGTACTTCGCTTTATTTTCAGATTTGTTAGCCCATTTGTTGAATTTTGCTTCTTGTTCTGCTTTAGCTTTTGCAGTCTGAAACTTCGTTAGTGCATCGATCATACCCTGACGGTTTTTCCAATAATTGGCAACTCCAGCATATTTTGAAGCGTAGATCAGATTCACGGCATCACTTTGATCCATGTATTTTTTCATTTGGTCCATACCCGTTTTGGAACCCTCGACCCACGCCGGATAAGCGAATTTCACGTTCTGCTCAATTCCGCCAGCAGGCATCCAGCGATTAGTTCTTCCAGGATATCCGAGGATCATCGCGAAATCATTTTCCTGTACTCCTTTAAGATTTACTGTTAAGTGGTATTTTGGGTGAAGCGGAACATTACTTGTTGAATATTCTGCCGGATTTCCATTCGCATCGGCATAAACTCTGAACATAGAGAAATCGCCTGTATGGCGTGGCCACTCCCAGTTGTCGGTGTCGCCTCCGTATTTTCCTACACTTTCCGGAGGAGTTCCTACTAAACGAACATCTTTATAGTCTTGATAAACAAAGTAGTAAAATTCATTTCCTTGAAAGAATGAACGCACTGATACCGTGTATTTTCCTCCTTCGTTATTTTCTTTTTCAATGACCGCTATTTCTGCACTGATTGCTTTTTCACGTTCAGCTTCCGTCATTCCTGAGTTCACTTTACTCAAGATACGCTTAGACACGTCATCCATCCGGACAAAGAACCTTGCGTACAGACTTTTCGGTTTGAGTTCTTCCTTACGATTAGCGGCCCAATAGCCATTTTTGAGGTAATTGTGTTCAGGAGTTGAAAGTTCCGCAATCGCGTCATAACCACAATGGTGATTTGTCAATAGCAAGCCATCCTTTGAAATGACTTCGGCCGTACAACCGCCGTTGAACTGAACGATGGCATCTTTTAAAGAATGATTATTGATCGAGTAGATCTCTTCCGCAGTCAATTGCAACCCCATTTTCTGCATATCTCTATGATTCAATCGGTCAATGAACATCAAGAACCACATTCCTTCGTCCGCTCTGGCAAACGAACCAATAAGTACCAATATGGCAACCAGAGAAATTTTAAGTTGTTTCATCTTTTTAATTAAAAAACGTGAGGGCTAAAGTTACCAACAAATTTCAAGGTGAGACTGCCGGCTGTAAGGATTTCACACCTCTTATCTGAAAATAAGTTCATCTGCGAAAAGCCAGGTTTGATTTCCTGCACCTAAATGCCAATGAGGACATTTTCCGTAATTTTTGGCTTTCATACGGATGGCTTTGATTTTTTTGGTATTCGTTATTTTTCTGTAGAACTCCTTTCTCATCGGAGAAACATAAGTGCTAAAGCTTGGGATTATTTCCGCTGTGGGCCCGTTAGATGCAAAGTTTACATTCGTAACAATGTTTGGTAATGACTCAAAATGACTACCGTCATAGGAAACTTCGATCTGAATTTCAGATGGAAAGAAGATCCAGGACTTCATATCTTGCAGACAGCTGATGCCGATTTCCGAAAGAACCCGAGCGGAATCAAAGGAAACTTCGGTAATCAAGTCCTGATCCCAGAATCCCTGAAATTCACCCGTTCTGAATTCAACACCACCTGTAATCCCATCGATAAGGGAATTTGCGCCCTCTGAAGCGTATTGAGGGGAATACGTACTCTTCAAATTTAAATGAACGGTAGGATCTCGTTTAATAAAATTCGCAGGAATCCATGCACCATTCAATAAAAGTATTTCATAATTATCGATGTACTCACAATGCGTCATAAACTCAAGAGAATCTGATTTGTAGAGCACTAAAGAATCTTTGAATACAAAATGCTCTGAGGGCTTATTTTTGAATCGATAACTTGTAATGGCTTGACATTTTGGCGTTTTTACCAGTTGGCCTAAGTGCAGAACGATACTATCTTCAAATAATCGCTGTTCATTCAAAAGATTAGGGGAAGGTCGAAAACCATACTTTTCAAGGTCTTTCATTTTGAGCGCTGAACCAGGATGTTTCCATGTTGCTGCTGCTGGAGATTCACCCATCGTGATGATCATTTCTCCTCCTTTCATAAGTTCATCGTGCGTTATACCGATTTGATAATAAGGCTGTCCATTCAACTGAATTGACTGGATGTACAAATTCTTTTCACTGTTGTTGACAACCTTGATGTACATCTTTCTACCATTCTCAAAATTGATCGTTGCCTCATCCATCAATGGTCTTCCGAAGTCATAAAAAGGTTTGCCGGGACACACCTGATAGAAACCCAAGGCACTCAGTACATACCACGCCGACATTTGACCACAATCTTCGTTTCCTGACAGTCCTTCGGGTGTGTTTGAATATAATTCTCGAAGTATCTTGTTGGTGTAGAATTGTGTTTTATGTTTTGCATTGGTGTAATTGTATAAATAGGCCATATGGTGTGAGGGCTCGTTTCCATGGGCATATTGTCCGATGAGGCCCGTGATATCCGCTTGATCTCTGCCTGAAAGTTTTGACCCGGTTGTAAAAAGTCGGTCGAGCCAGGTCTCCAAAGAGTCTTTTCCGCCTAGTAATTCAGCCATGATATCGATTGCATGAGGTGCCGCCAGTGAATATTGATAACTGTTTGCTTCAGTGAAATTAAAATTCACTTCTGTCGGCTCGAAAGGGGAGTACCACATGGCACCTCGACGGGCCCGCATAAATTTTGAAACGGGATCAAACACATGAATAAAATTAAGACTGCTCGATAGGTAGGCCGAACTGAATTTTCGGTCATTGAGTTTTTCGCCTAAGGCACCAATGCAAAAATCATCATAGCCGTACTCCAAGGTTTTGGAGACAGATTCCGGTTCATTGCCTGAACTGATAAAACCGAACTTGTGAAATTCAGTTTTGCCCAATTCATTTTTATTCGCAGATTCAATCATGGCCAGCAATGCTTTTTTGGCATCATATCCGCCAATACCTTTAGCATAAGCATCACTTATGACGGATGCACTATGGTATCCGATCATACAACCCGTCTCGTTCGCGGCAAGTTCCCAAACCGGTAAATTTCCCGATTGATCGTATTGTCTGAGAAAGGTTTGGATGAAATCCACGGTTCGTTTCTGCTGAGTAATTGTATACAAAGGATGAGCTCCTCTGTAGGTATCCCAAAGAGAAAATACGGTATACTGCGGACTATTATCTGTGATCGAATGGATCTGTTTATCCATTCCTCGATAGCGTCCATCTACATCACTGAACAGGTTGGGCTGAAGATAATTGTGGTAAAGGGAAGTGTAAAAAATTTCATTCGTTTCAGGAATTGAACTGCTGAACCAAATTCGATTCAGTTCTTTTTCCCATTTGGAGGTGACTCCTGCCAGCGCACGATTGAAATCAAAATCGGGCATTTCTGATTCAGCATTGTTTTTTGCTCCCTGTTCATCAACTGAAGATATTCCAACCCGGATCATAAGTTTCTTAACATCGGACGAGAACGTTAGCAACAGTTTATGTTGACCATTTTTCATGATCAACTTTGATTTCATGAAAGGGACATCTGTCTGCAGAAAAAAGTAAACATGTTGATCCGTAGCCCAGGATGATGAAATGCGGTAGCCACTAATTGATTTTTCATCTTTTGAAACACTAATTCCTGCATCAAGAACCTTATCTCTGTGATCAAGATCTATAAGGATGTATCGTTTTTCATTTGAAGTTTGAAAAGTATATTCATGCAAACCAGCTCGCTCAGAAACGGTCAATCTCGCATCGATGTTTTGCTCATTCAAATGAACGTCATAATACCCGGGGCGCGCATGTTCCTGTTTATGTGAAAACGTTTGTCCATAGCCATTTTTAGAATCCTTGTATCCGGGGATGATCTTTGCCTCTCCGCTTTGAGGCACAATCAACAGATCGCAATAATCTGGAACACCAACTCCACTAAGATGTGTATGTGAAAACCCGTATATCACAGAGTCTGAATAATGGTACCCTGAACAACCATCCCAGTTATCGAGTCGCGTGTCAGGACTCAATTGAATCATTCCAAACGGCGCAGAAGCACCCGGATACGTATGTCCATGTCCACCGGTTCCGATAAAAGGATTGACGAAAAGCGTTTTGGACCTTTTCTTATCTGATTGCGACTTGTCAGTAAAGACTGATGATGCCTTGTCAGAAGCATTTTTAAGATCTTTAATAGAGTTGTCCTGACCAAATATCAGATGACATGAAAAACAAATGAATCCAAAAAGTATTCTTCCCATAATACAAAAGTATTATTTTGAGAAGAAAGTTTATCTGATCAGGTTGACGTGACCTACTGCTATCTGATGTTTGTCAGAATCTGAGCGTTTAAAGGTGATCTTCCAGGTGAACGTACCATCCTGAGCTAAAGTGTTGTTGTAGGTACCATCCCAACCAACAGTGGCATCATTTGATTCAAAAACGATTTCACCCCAACGGTTAAAGATCAAAAGATTGTAATCTTGAGGATCAAATCCCGAATGAAACACGGGCATAAACATTTCGTTGAAATCATCATTATCCGGAGTGAACGTGTTCGGAACATAATAGATCAACACATCTTTTATGGGAACATTTGCAAATGCCGTGTCAACGCAGCCTTCAGTCGTAGTAGCGATCAATCGTACCAGGTAATCACCGGCCACATCAGGGAATTCTACTGTTGGCTCATACTGTGTCGATGTTTCGAAATAATCAAAATTCCACAGGTAGGTGTTCGCATACTGACTTAAGTTGTCGAATTCAATGATGGAATGCACGATATCTGCATCATGTGGTGAAAAATCAAAATCGGCGATAGGATTATGATAAACCTGGATATAATCAGCTGCATTTGTAGTATCTGTGCAACCATAATTCGTGGTCACAATCAAGTTAACACCGTAAAAGTTGGTTTGACCAGAGTAGTTTTCAAAGCATCTGTTAATAGAAGGATTACTCGCAGTATTTCCGTCGCTGTAAGTCCATTGGTAGTTCGTAATAACAGATGGAGCTGTCACACTTGAGGTAGAAGAGATCTGTGGACAAATAGGTGCACATCCATAAAGATCCACTCCTGTAAATGATGCGTCAGGTTTAGGATATACAGTTACCGGTTTATCCATTGAATCCGTACAGCCATGGTTGGTCGTAACCAATAGATTCGCAGTAAAAGACCCATCATTTGGATAGACATGACCTGGTGATTGAGCTGTTGAACTTGAGCCATCGCCAAATTGCCAAGCATAAGTCACGATCTGATCCGATGTAACGTTATTATCAACGGTTGAAGTATTCACGAAACCATTGGCAAAATACTCACAAACAGCATTAACGTTAAAATTGGCAACAGGTAATGGGTAGACATATACGGTTTCATGTGAAGTGTCCTGACAATTATGATTTGTAATCACAGTTAAAACCGCCGTGTACGCTCCGTCCGTGGGATATATATGGGTAGGATCTTGTGAATTACTAAACCCACCATCCCCAAAATCCCAATTGATCGAGGAAATAGTATTGCTTGAATTCGTACTTGAAACCGTGGAGGAATTTGAAAACACATTGTCTATACCATCACATACAGCTGTGGCACTGAACTGCGAAACAGGTAGTGGATAAACTGTTACCGGGACGTGCACGGTATCCTGACATCCATGGTTTGTTTGAACAGTAAGAATCGCATCATATACATTCTCAGCAGCATAGCCATGGGAAGGATTTTGAGATGAAGCACTTTGACCATCACCGAAAGTATAGTTCCAGCTTGAGATAGAATTGGAAGTATATGTGTTCGATACGGAGGATTGATCTGTAAACGCATTGGACAGTTGCTCACATACAGCCGTCGCTGTAAATTGCGCCGTTGGCAATGGATACACCACTACATTATGTTCGATCGAGTCAACGCACCCATGATCGGTAGTAACCGTTAGCGTGCACGGGTAGACGCCTTCGCTGGAAAACGTGTATGTTGGAGATGCCGTAACATCTGATCCCAATCCTGCAAAATTCCAGGAGTAGGTAGATATCTGATTACTCGTGTTTACATTGGAAACACTGGATTGATCTGTCATGACAGATGTTAATCCCTCGCAAACTGATGTTGAAGTGAATGCCGCGTCTGGTAAGGGGTAAACAGTAGCCAGAACTTGTGTTGTATCCTTACAGCCATTATTTGTAGTTGCGATGAGTTGAACGTTGTATATTCCCTCATTGGAATATGTATGGCTTGGACTCTGGAAGGATGAGGACTGGCCATCACCAAATGTATACTGCCATGACTGAACAACATCATTGGTTACTGGGGTAACGGTTGAAGCATCTGAAAAAGTAGATCCAATGGCTTCACAAACCGGTAAAACCGTAAAGCTTGCAAACGGCTGTGGGTATGCGGTTACAACTTGAGTGGTGGTATCTACACAGCCAAGAGGAGAGGTGGCAATTAGTTGCGTTGTGTATTGTCCTGCAGCAGCATACGTATGTGCAGGTGTGTTGGACGTTGCCGTGGACCCATCGCCAAAATCCCAATGAATGGAGGCTGTTGATCCTGATGTTTGATTGGTAAATGAAAGCGGAGTGTAAAAACAAGAATTTGTAAAATTAAAGTTTGCTCCAGGCGTGGGTTGAATCTGAACGGTTGTCGTATTGGTTGAAGTACAACCGTTTGAAGTTTGTGATGTCAGTGTAACTGTATAAGTTCCTGCTGTTGTATACACGTGCGATGGATTCTGGGACGTTGACGAGCCGCCATCGCCAAAATTCCAGTTCCATGCACTGATCACATCATTATTTGTCGTTGAAAGATCTGTGAACTGATCTGCTGCATTTACACAGACAGAATTCCCTGAGAGATTAGCAGTAGGGGTAGTCACAGCAAGATTGTAGGTAAGATCAACGGCACAAGATCCCTGATTACCAACACTACCAAGCGTAACCATGTATGAACTTCCTGGTGCTGGACTATTCACTGTGATTGAAGGCGTTGTTTGGCTTGTGGTCCATTGATAGGTTTGAAATCCCGTAGGGGACTGTAAAAGAGCAGGTTGTCCGGCACAAAAGGCAGCATCCTGCACGAGAGGCATACACGTAGCCCAAATGTAAGCATATCCAAAGTGCCCACCTTGATCACAATCCCTCGTGGTGAATTCTATTCGAATTGTTTGCCCAATAAAAGCAGATAGGTCAATTGCAGCTGTTGACCAATTGAGCCATTTTATTCCGCTACAATTTTGGAAATTTTGTCCAGGTTGACCCGCATAGATATCAAAAACACCGCAGTTTCCACCGATCTGATTGCCAGATTGATTTGTAACTTTAACTGTGAGCTTTGGTTGGTCAGATGCGGGGTGACCTGCATCTTCCAGTACAGCAGCATATTTGTATACAAAAATTGCATTTAGGGAGGACACCAACATGGAGTAGGTAAGCCGCTCACCTTCCGCACCAACACTTGAATTTCCGAGTCGTGCTGAGGATGTAGCACCTGGAGGCACACATGACAGACCGCCACAGGTATTAGGATCAGTTCCTCCGGTCATGATCGTATGTTGACCATTTACGATACCCGGAAATTGGGCAGGGCTGGAATAATCCCCGGTGTAACCACTCCAGCTCGAAAAATTACCTTGTTCGAAACCCAGATTCGGGCAACTTGACTGTGAGTATGAAATGCTTCCAAACAGGAAACAGATCAATGTTAACTTAATAGTTTTCAGCACGTATAGTTTTAGTTCTCAATGTAGTCTTGAGATTCAGGCAAGATCCGCCGCTAATTTACAACCTTAATTGAACTGTTTCGAGCGCTTGTTAATTATTTAACACATAATTTCTAAATAAAACAAATTGAGTCAAAATAGCAGCGAAGATGCTCCAAGAACTGCCGCGTTTTGATCGTGAAGTGCTGACGAGAGTACCTGAATTTTATTCTTATAAATAATCAATAGATTGTCGTCTAAGTAACTCTGAACAAGCTGAATAAAGTTTCCTTTACTTTGAGCGATGCCACCAAAAAGTATATAAGCTTTAGGGCTTGAGAAACAAGCGAAATCAGCGAGTGCATTCCCAAGAATTTTTGCCGTAAAATCAACAATTTCGGTAGCGAAAACATCACCTTCTAATGCAAAATCGAAGACATCCTTTGCAGTTGGTTTGTCTAAGGCAAGAAGTTTTGAAGATTCTTTGTTGGGTGACTCTAACTCGATGATACTTCGAACAACTCCGGTTGAAGATGCGTAGGTTTCAAGGCAACCTTTACGACCACATCCACATAAACGTCCTTCAGGAATGACTCTGATGTGACCGAATTCTCCGGCAAATCCATCGTGTCCATAAAGGAGTTTTCCAGCAGACACAATACCACTTCCGACGCCGGTACCGAGCGTTATAGTCACAAAATCGTCGAAATTCTTTGCAGCACCAAACACTTTTTCACCCAATGCCGCGGCATTCGCGTCATTTGTCAAGACGACAGGAAGAGAGAAAGCATTTTCAAAGATCTTTTTAAGATGAATAACACCCTTCCAAGGCAGGTTCGGCGCAAACTCAATGGTTCCATGGTAATAATTTCCATTTGGAGCACCAATGCCAATCCCGATCAGGTCTGAGCGGTGTTTATTAATTTGAAGGTCGCTTTCCAGGACTGCACATAAACTTTCCGGAGAATCCAGGGAAGTAGTATTCACGCTGTTCTCGTAAATAATATGACCGTTTCGATCTACCAGTCCGAATTGAACACCCGTTCCGCCAATATCAATTCCTAAAACAATTCTTTCTTTCATTCGGTCAAAGCAATCCCCATTCTTGCTTGAATTGCTGCAAATAGTTAAGCATAAACTGATGACGTTCCTCTCCAATTTGTCTTGCAGTAGGCGTATTTAGTCGATCCTTCAAAAGTAGCAATTTCTCGTAAAAATGATTAATCGTATGCCCTTCAGATTTAGCGTACGACTCAAAAGATTCATGCATGACAGCAGGAATTTCCGGATCAAACATCGGGCGATTACGGCTGCCTCCAAAAGCAAAAGCTCTTGCAATCCCTATGGCGCCTATGGCATCAAGACGATCAGCATCCTGAACGATCTGACCTTCAAGGCTTGGCATTTCATCCTTTACGTGTGCTCCTTTGAAGGAAATAAGGTCGATCAGGGAGGGAACACGTTTTATAAGTTCTTTGTCGGCATTATAATCTTCCAATAAACGTGCGGAAGCCCGACCACCATCATTTAATTTACCTCCATTCAGTTTATGGTCCGAAATATCGTGTAATAGTGCAGTTAACTGAATAACTTCCAGATCACCACCTTCCTTGCTTTGAAGATAATTCGACATATTGAAAACACGTTCTATGTGGAAATGATCATGACCAGAATGCTCATTCTTAAAGTGTTCAAAAACATGATTTTTTATGCGTTCAACAAGGGTACTCATTTCGTTTTATTGACCAGTTCAAATAGTTGAAAGCTTCCATTTGGCATCGTGGCGTACAATCTTTTATCGTCGGCGCACAAAGCCATAAACGTTCCGTCGGCAAATGGCTTCCAGTTTTCACCTTTATCCGTAGAGTAATCGATACCGTTAGATCCACAGGCATAAAAAACGTCATTTTTAAAGATCACGCAGGAGCGGTAACCACGTGTTTGAGTTTTGGCATTTATCCAGAATTTACCACCATCATCGGTGAAGAAACAGGTATTCATGCATAGATCCGGGTTCTTGTAATCTCCTCCAACAATAACTCCTTCCATATTATTGATCATACAAATTGAGAAGGCACCACTTGATTCGCTTGGAAGATAGGGGAGTGATGTGGATGCCCAGCTATGTCCTCGATCATTAGTCCTCAAAAACTGACTTTTTTTACCTCCTGTCACAAACACGAACGTAGAATCGTTCACCACTTGTACAGTGCTGCCACTTGCGGCAAATCCTGCTTCACCTTCTCTTGCGGACACCTTTGTGACACATTTCTTCCACGATCTTCCTTTGTCTGTGGAGAAGTAAAGTGAAAATTCACCGTCTACAGGATCTCCCATCATGAATCCGATCGAATCGAGCACATCAACACTATTTATAAACAGTCCTTCCCATTGTTTATTAGGTGCTTCATATTCTCCTTTGAAATACATGCCATTCGTACGAATAAAAAGTCCTTTTGAACCGCTTTGGACGGCAATCAATTCGCCATTGACCAAGAACAGATCCCGAAGTTCCTCATACTTTTTTCCAACAAGTAGATTTTTCGATGTTTTAGTTTGAAGATCAGTTACATAAAGTGATCCATTTGAATTTGAGGTAAAAACAAGACTATCCTTTACCAGTATACATCTCGAATAACATTTGTCAACCGAGTACTGAATGACTGGTGCAGTTTTATTGCGCTTGGTGTATTTATTTTCCTGGCAGAATCCGGAAATACTGAAAAGAACACAAACGATTAAGCTAATTGGTTTTAAAACGGTCATTGAATTTTTGTTTTTGTTTCGAACAAAGTTCTTCAAGATTGGCAGGGACATCTCTTTTCCATCGTTTGTGAGACCAGATCCAGAATTCAGGTTTATTGCGGATTTCCTGTTCCAGAAGTTGCGTATGTTTTTCAGTGATCTCACCCCATTGCATTTCTTGAGGAGAATCCGTTAGCAATTTCAATTCCATTTCGTAGTAACCGCGTTTTAGTTTTCGAACCAAAAAGAAGACAACGGCATAATCGTATTGATGTGCCATTTGCTCTGTTCCAAATAATACGGCCGTTTTCTGATTCAGAAAATCCATCCAGTAACTCTTGAATGCATCCACAGGAGATTGATCGCCGAGTGTCAGGATTGCTATTGGTTCAGTCTGCTGTGTAATAATTTCCTTGAAATTACCTGCATGAACCACCTTCATTCCAAATCGTTGCCTTCGTTCATTGATCTTTTTATCCCAGAATTTGGAGGTAAGCGGCATGCCAATACCGATCGCACGATGTGGAAACAGAAATGCCTGGGATGTAATGAGCCATTCCCAGTTGTTGTAATGACCGGAAACAAGTATCACGCTTTTATTCTTTCCATAGAGTTCCTCCATTAATTTCGGATTCACAACCTTAAAACGCTTGCGCAACTCACGTTCAGAAATGGAAAGATTTTTAATTCCTTCTGATAACAGATCACTGAAGTGGCTGTAAAATTTCTTTCGGATGACCTTTCGTTCAGTTTCAGAAAGATTCGGAAAAGAGCGACTTAAATTCGAATCGATGACTTTTTTTCGATACGGAAAGAAGGTCTGGGTCAAACCGTAAAACAAATTTGAAATACCATACAGCACCCACAAAGGCAAAAACGAGAGTGGAAAAATAACAGTATAGTAGACCAATGCACCCATTCTAACTATATTTATCTCCCCAGAGAGCATTGATCAATTCCTTGATTTCCTGTTCCTTCTTACTACTTCCAGCTTTAAAAAAAGAAAGATTGCTTATCGCTTCCGGCATAAATTCCTGTCGGACAAAATTCCCATCGTAATCGTGGCTGTACAAGTAACCTTTGCCATAACCCAACTCCTTCATCAACGAAGTTGGGGCGTTGCGCAAGGGGAGAGGAACAGGTAAATTACCGGTCTTCTGCACTTTTTCCTGCGCCTTGTTAATGGCCATATATGCCGCATTTCCTTTTGGAGAAGCTGCAAGATAAATGGCACACTGTGCAAGAATAATCCTTGATTCTGGCCAACCGACATTTTCAACCGCCTGAAAGGTATTGTTAGCCATCAACAGCGCATTTGGATTTGCCAGTCCAATATCTTCAGATGCTGAAATGATCAACCTTCTGGCAATGAATTTAGGATCTTCTCCACCTTCAACCATACGTGCAAGCCAGTAAACCGCGGCATTCGGATCGCTTCCTCGAATGGATTTTATGAACGCCGAAATAATGTCGTAGTGTTGTTCGCCGTCTTTGTCATAAACAGCAAGGCTCTGTTGCGCCCTCGACGTTACCTCAGCATCATTAAGCTTAATGATCTTTTGATCCTGAAATGTTCCGATAATGATCTCAAAGACATTCAGTAGTTTTCGTGCATCACCTCCGGAAATAGCTAAAAGTGCATTGGTCTCCTCCAGAATGATGTTTTTTTCTTTGAGAACTTCATCTTGTTCAATGGCACGATTTAGCAACTCCAGCAGATCTTCTTTTGTATGATTTTTCAGGGTGTAAACCTGACATCTGGACAATAAAGCAGAAATCACTTCGAACGAAGGATTTTCCGTCGTAGCTCCAATAAGCGTTACCGTACCTCTTTCTACAGCACCCAACAAAGAATCCTGTTGCGCTTTTGAAAATCGATGGATCTCATCAATAAAAAGAATCGTTCCTTTCTGTTGAAACATGCCTCCCTGTTCAACGCGCTGAATGATCTCTCGAACATCTTTTACGCCCGATGAAATGGCAGAAAGTGTATGAATTGGTCGCTGCAAATGATCTGCAATCAACTGTGCCAGTGTCGTCTTTCCAACACCCGGTGGACCCCAGAAGATCATTGAAGGAATGACGCCGGAATCAAGTGCTCGGCGCAGGGATGCATCCTGCTTCAATAAGTGCTGCTGACCCACATAGTCGTTGAGTGACCTGGGTCGCATGCGTTCAGCAAGAGGAGGCAAAAATGACATGAGCAGAATTTCCTTTGTTCAAAATTACCAAAGAACATCGCACTGATAGAATCAGCAGAGCAGTAATAATCAACAATGGTTGTTAGGAAATCAATTATTGCTTGGATTCAGGGGGAATTTTGAGATCATTCTCGATTTACCACCTTGTTTTTCAAGACAAAACTCCCAGAAATGATCATTGGAAGTATCAAAAATGTCATTATTCGAAAGGTTATCGGCGACCATCCAGGCATTCGTCTTCAGTTCATCTTCCAATTGTCCTTCAGACCAACCGGAATACCCAAGAAAAAACCTCACTTTATTTTGAGCTTCTTCGGTATTCTCAAGAAGTTGTTTAAGATCATCATATTCTCCACCAAAATACAAGCCTTTACGAATCTCGAAACAATCTGTAACCTCCTGAAATGCATGGATGTAGTATAAACTCTGTGTTTCCACTGGTCCGCCGAAACTTATGCGCGCTTGAATGTCCGGGAAGTTTTCATCCAGCTCATGCAAATCAACTTCGAGATAGTTATTCAATACGAAGCCAAAAGTAGATTCTTCATTATGATCACAGAGCAAAACAACGGATCTTCTGAAATAGTCCTCATCCATAAAGGGATCGGCAATTAACAGCGTCCCTTTTTTGGGCGTTTTGGTATTTTTAAATGAAAGATCCAGCACCATATTTCCTATCGAACGGTCGAGGTAAAAATACGTATTGAAATTAAATTGATCAGGAAAATATCACAGAAAAACAGGTGGTTTTCTGAATTCAATTTTTGCATCCTGGAACATGGTGGATGTATTCCTGATACTCAACAAAAAGCTTTTATTTCCTCCAATTGGCGTCCAGAAGAAAGACAAGGCCCAACAGTGCATGTTGCGTGAAAGTGTGAATCTCGCGTTCGAAATTTTTTCCTGTTGAACATCGAAATTTATGTTTGCGGACAGTTTCCACCGTTGCGTAAAACTTAAATCTCCATTGGCAACAAGCGTTTGGATCTGGCTGTAATTCGAAGGATTCAATGCAGATTTGTCCTGATTCGCATTAATCCCATAAACATGCGACAAAGTCAACTTCCAGGGAATATTGAAATCAAGGAGGTATTCAGGATGCAAAGCGAAATAGGCATAGTCCGCAGTCCAGTTCTTGGAGATGTCATCTTGTAGGTTGGAAAGCTTTATCCGACTTTCTTTCGAAGTAAAAGTAAACGAACTTGTAAGCGAAGTTTGAGTAAATCGTCCAGGAACGCCGTTAGCAGAAAGGGCATAAGTCCCTAAAGTTTTACCTGAAGTTTGGTCCCACGCATACGGGCTCAACGTTGACACGGCCACAATGTTCATCCAGCTTACAGGGCTGATGCGCAAATTGAAACTTAAATCAGAGAGATTCATGGAATCCTTATTCATATCATAAGATCCTGTAACCGATAGCAGATCAATAATTCTCGTCTTTTTAAACCCTGTGATGGTATCCTTTTCAGACTTTCGTTTCAGTTCAAATGTATTGTTGATACCGAACGTGATGAGAGAGGCCGTTTTCGATGAACTTCCTGTATATACGCTTCGTTCAAAAGGAGAATAGGTGATCGAGGATTGATTTGTTCCTGCATTCGTTGTGATCAGTTTATTCAATTGAGGCACATAACGATAACCGATGGATGGGGTGATCAAGTGGCGCAATAATGCTTTTTTCTTTCCGGCATATTTGTAATACGCATAGATCATCGTCGTCATCTGAACTCCTGCAGTTAATTCATGTAACATTCCTGTTTGCTGAATGGTGTCTATGGAAGTGTTGTTTGCTCCGGCGTTATAAGCTTTGGAGATTTGCTGAAAATTTAATTTATTGATGTAATTCAGGTTAGGAGTGATCTTTATCGTATTCTTGAAAAAGGCTGCTGTTGTTTGAATTCCAACATTCTGATAGAATCCGTTTAGGAACTGGTTGGAAATAGTGCGGAGATCTCCTTTAGCCAAAAGGGTGTCACCAAAATTAGATCTGTTCTGCCCTTCGAAATTATAGGTCATGCCAAGCCTCGAGAACAATTGAGCCATACCCCCTGTTCCATGTACGATCTTTTTAAACGGAAAAAATCGGGTCACATTGAAATTGAACACCGGAGATGTCAGTGCCACATTCTTTGTGAGGGAATTCTGCCTCATTGAGATCTTTAGTCCTGTCGAAATGGGTTTACCGGGAAAAAGTCGCGCGATGGCAATATCTGAGTTGAATGAGTTATTAAAATACTGCGTATTCAATGGGTCGAGGTTGTTCTTCGATTTATTATCAGAAATAAAATTCACATTCGATGAAAAGTTCCAGTATGGATTTGATTTCGGTTCTTTACGATGGATCCAGCTGACACTTAATTTATTACTGTTTTGGTTGTTCGGAAAACCACTTTTGAATTGTTGGAATCCGAGATCAAGTGTTCCTCGAAAGCCGTACCTCTTTAAATAATCAACCTGATCACGTAATCCCCAGCTTCCTCGAGAGTATAAGGTGCCATACGCCATATTCTGTATACGATCATTTATTGGTGTGTAATAACCAAGGTTTTGAAAGCCGAAACCGTATGCTGATAGTGGCGTTATTTCCGGGAATAAAATTCCTTGCGACCTTTTCTTTTGCTGGGGAATGACGCTAAAAGGTAGTCCAAGCGGCGTGGGGACTCCTTTAACCCACAAGTTCATTGGTCCGGTTACGATTCGTTTTTCAGGAATAAATACTGCTTTCGAAAGTTGAAAATGGTAATGTGGATCAGGAAGATTACACGTCGTAAACCGGCCCATTCTGAAATGGATCTCATCATCAGCCTGCTTTTTGGCAATCCCCATGTAAAGGTATGCCTCCTCTTGCTGCAGCGCCAGTTCTTCAATGTATCCCTTCTTCGTGTCAAAATTATACCGAATCGAAGTGGCCTTGATCTCCTCGGTTCCATCAGTGAAAACCGGATAATTCTTCTTCAAACTGTCCTTACCTGTTTCATAGGTAGCGAACACTTCCTTTTTATTGAGATCAATGAGCAGATAACCCGCTTTCATAGTGACATCTGAAGTTTTGAGCTGGGCATCACCGTATAAATGAACTTGTCTATTGTTCAGGTCTTTATAGATAGAATCTCGAGCGCTATAAGTTATCTTTTCTTCAAAGGAATCATCATTAATAAATACGGTATCTCTTGACTGTGCTATGAGACTATTTCCAATCGACATTATTAACAATGTCCCGAGAATAAGTATCGCTATGGAATGTTTTTTGGTCAGAGATGGAACTTTACTTTTGTTCGGATACCTTTTATAGCGTGCAAAACTATTAAAATTAGCCGTTTGGGAATAGAAAAAAATAAGAGATATAACAGTTCAACATGGCTTTTATTGTTGATTGCAAATCTTTTGTGTTGTGCAGTTTTTTCCCAGAATAACGAAAAAGAGAAGCCTGTCCTCAAGACGATTGTTATTGATGCTGGTCACGGCGGAAAGGATCCGGGATGTCATGGTGCCTCAGCCAATGAAAAATCTGTTTGTCTTTCGATGGCATTGAAGCTGGGTGCACTTATCAAAGCAAAATATCCTTCCATAAAAGTGGTCTACACTCGCGATAAAGATGTTTTTGTGGAACTCGATGAACGAGCCAATATCGCGAATCGTGCAAAAGCCGATCTTTTTATTTGTATTCATGCTAATTCTGCGAGTCCTGCGGCATATGGAACGGAAACTTACGTGCTCGGATTGCATCGTACGGAGTCGCAGAAACATGTTGCTGAACGGGAAAACTCTACCATTTACCTGGAAGATGACAATGGGGCCAAATACAAGGATTTTGACATGTCTCCTGATGCCTTAATCGCGCGTCAATTGCAACTCGCCGTATTCCTGGATCAATCCATCAATTTTGCAGATAAACTTCAGAAGGAGTTTACAAAGCTTGGTCGCTATGATCGTGGCGTAAAGCAAGCAGGTTTTCTAGTGCTCTATAAAACAACAATGCCCAGCGTATTGATTGAAACGGGCTTTTTAACGAATCCATCGGATGAGAAATTCCTGAACGATACCATTGGTCAGCGCAAGATGGCTACCTCCATGTTTACGGCGTTTGAAAATTATAAGAACGAACTTGAAGGGGTGGTCGTAAAATCGGCCCCGGTTGAAGAAGTTAAACAGGTAGAAAATCAGAATAATAACACAACACCAGTATTGAATGATCAAGAAGTTGTTTTCAGGGTTCAAATTGAAACTTCCGAAAAAAAAATAGCCACAACGGCTGAAAAATTCAAAGGGATGGATGTGTATGAATATGTGCAGGATAATCTGTTCAAATACACCGTTGGCAGCTTTAAAAATGACTTTAAGGGGGCAAGTAACTACAAAAACGAATTGCGAGAACAAGGCTTTCAGCATGCGTTCGTCGTAGCCTTCCAGAATGGTCAACGGATTAATTTAGAAAAAGCTATTAAATTAGCGGAAAAATAAGCGTTTTGAAGATCTCAAAAGAAATTAAAACAGGTGTCATCGGAATTATTGCCATTGCCCTCCTTGTAGCCGGGATCAATTTTCTTAAAGGGAACAGTTTTTTTGGTGGTGATGATAAATATTACGCTTATTTCCCGAACTCTGGTCAATTGGCAACCGCTTCTAATGTCACTTTAAACGGCGTTATCGTAGGTAAAGTATTGAACGTGGAGTATATTCCAAATAATGCCACTGACAAGAAAGTAAAGGTGACCTTTTCCATCCAGGATAAAAATGTAAAATTACCGGTAGGTTCTACGGTCGAAATTGGTTCGCTGGATTTATTCAGTAAAGGGATGTTGATTATGGCGAGCGCTGACTTGTCAAAAGGCTTTCTTAAACCCGGAGCAATTTTACCTGGAAGATTGGCAGTTGATATGATGTCGCAAGTGAAATCGTATGCGGATCCGATCTCTCAAAAAGTACAGGCTATGATGACCTCCATTGATAAGATGGTTTCTTCTGTATCTGCTTTCTGGGATGCTACGGCTACATCGGAGATCGAGAAGAGCATGAAAGAAGTTAAAATTGCTATTGAACGTATCGGGAATGTAGCTAAGGAAGTCGAACTTCTGGTAGGAGAGGAGCGAGTAAAATTCGGTCGGATCATGAATAACGTGGAAAGCATCACGAATAACTTGAAACGCAGTAATGACGAGGTAACAGCAATCGTAGGTAATACCAAGAAGATCACAGACGACATGGTTACAGCTGATTTCAAAGGTGTTATCGCAAATGCATCTGAAACTTTAAAATCGTTCAATGATGTTCTTGGTAAGGCAAAAAGCGGGGAGGGTTCATTAGGGAAATTGATTTCAGATGACAGTCTTTTCAACGAACTCGTTAAATCGAACAAAGAGCTACAGGAACTTGTTGAGGATATTCAGGCTCACCCTGAAAGATATATTCATTTCTCTGTTTTCGGTGCTAAAACCAAAGGTGTCCCCCTTTCACCGGTTGAAGAGCAGAAATTACACGAGTTATTGGATTCAACTAATACCAATTAAAAGTCTATGGTCTCAATCATCATTTTCGCGCTTTTACTTGTTGCAGGAACAGGATTGTTTGCAATGAATGCAATAAAGATCCGTGCAAATATTCTTTTGGGAAGGGCTGTCGACAGGTCGGATCGTTCATCAGAACGTTGGAGAACGATGATCCTTGTCGCATTAGGTCAAAAGAAAATGTTCTCTCGACCATTACCAGCGTTATTGCATTTGCTGATTTATGCTGCATTCGTAATTACCCAAATTGAACTTATTGAAATTGTCGCTGATGGTTTGACAGGTGGACACCGGACATTCAGAAATTCGCTTGGAGGTTTTTACACCTTCATGATTAGCTTTATTGAACTGTTGTCCTTAGGAGCACTCATTGCTACGTTTGCGTTTCTTTCCCGAAGAAATCTGCTTAAACTTCCCCGTCTGAATATGCAGGAATTGAAAGGCTGGCCCATGAAGGATGCCAATTTGATTCTGATCATGGAAATCGTTCTTGTATCTTGTATCTTTACTATGAACGGGGCAGATGAAGTATTACTTTCGAAAGAGTCAGGAGAATCGTTGTCTTATGGTTTCGCAATTTCAAGCATTTTAGGTCCTAATTTGTTTGGAGGATTAGATATTCACACATTGCATCTTCTTGAGCAAATCGGTTGGTGGGGACATATTCTTATGGTTTTCGCTTTCCTGAATTACCTGCCGTATTCAAAACACCTGCATATTTTGTTGGCTTTCCCAAATACCTATTATTCAAATTTGAATAAAAAAGGGAAATTCACGAACATGGAATCAGTTACAGCTGAGGTAAAACTCATGCTTGATCCAAATGCAGATCCATTTGCTGCGCCTGCAGAGCCTGTAGGTGAACCGCAAAGATTCGGCGCGAAAGATGTGACTGATCTGACATGGAAAAACTTACTTGACGCGTATTCTTGTACGGAATGTGGAAGATGTACTTCTTCTTGCCCTGCGAATATTACCGGTAAAAAGTTATCTCCGAGAAAGATCATGATGGACACCCGAGACCGATTGGTTGAGGTTGGTGAAAATATTCGAAAACACGGTAAAGATTACCAGGATGGGAAGTCATTACTCGGAGACTATATTTCAGAGGAAGAAATTTGGGCGTGTACTTCTTGTAATGCCTGTGTACAGGAATGTCCTGTAAACATTGACCCCTTATCCATTATTGTTGATTTGAGACGTTATGTGGTAATGGAAGAATCGAAAATGCCAACTGAACTTACCGGAATGTTGACGAATATCGAAAACAACGGTGCACCTTGGCAATTCTCACCGAATGACAGATTAAACTGGGCAAATGAAGACTAACAACGAGATAGAACTAATTCAGATAGAAGAAAACGGGCAGCATTTGTCGCCCGTGCTTCCAGATCATGTCAAAAATTACCTGATTGATATCGATGGAACCATTTGCGACGACATTCCAAATGAGGAGCCGGAGCGTATGGCTACTGCCGCGCTGTATCCTGATGCGCTAGATACAGTAAATAAGTGGTATAATGAAGGTCATATCATCACGTTTTTTACTTCTCGACTGGAAGAACATCGCGAGGTAACTGAAGAGTGGCTGAAACAAAATGGTTTTAAGTATCACGGTATGTTGATGGGTAAACCCAGAGGAGGAAATTACCATTGGATCGATAACCATATAGTGAGAGCTACAAGGTATGAAGGTAAGTTCACCGATCTTGTTGAAAAGACTGTGAAAGTTCAAGTTTTTGAAGAGTAATTGATAACAGTATGAGCACGTTGAAGGTTCCAACAATGGCGGAAATGTTCGCTTCAGGTGAAACGCCGGAAATTTTGTTCTGGGTGGGTTGTTCCGGTAGTTTCGATGATCGGGCAAAAAAGATTACAAAGGCAGTTGTCAAGATCTTGAATCATTGCAACGTAAAATTTGCAGTTTTGGGAACGGAGGAAAACTGTACAGGTGATCCAGCGAAGAGAGCAGGTAACGAGTTTACGTTCCAGATGCAAGCCATGATGAATATTCAGGTCTTGAATGGTTATGACGTGAAACGCATCGTTACAGCTTGTCCACATTGTTTCAATACGTTGAAAAATGAATACCCTGAGCTTGGTGGTTCGTACGAGGTAATTCACCATACGCAATTAATTCAGGATCTCATCAATACAGGTAAACTGGCCTTGAAAGGCGGTGGAACCTTCAAAGGGAAGAAGATCACCTTCCATGACCCATGTTATTTAGGCAGAGCCAATGATGTTTACGATGCCCCAAGAGAGCTAATTGAAAAACTGGATGCGGAACTCATCGAAATGAAGCGTTGTAAGACCAACGGTCTTTGTTGTGGTGCAGGTGGTGCTCAAATGTTCAAGGAGGCGGAGAAAGGAAACAAAGAAGTCAACATTGAACGTACTGAAGATGCATTGGAAACACAACCAGAAGTAATTGCAACAGGTTGCCCGTTTTGCAATACAATGATGACGGATGGCGTGAAGCACTTTGAAAAGGAAAATGAGATCAAAGTCCTTGATGTAGCTGAACTTATTGCCAATGCTGCCGAACTTTAAGGATCTATTTCCTGAATTACCTGATGATTCAAGAGTTTGGATTTACAGTTCAAATCGCGAGATGTCACCAGAAGAATCTGAAATTATTTCGGAAAATTTAATAGCGTTTGTTGCCACATGGGCAACACATGGTGCTTCTCTGACTGCTCGTTCGACCGTAGTATTGAATAGATTCCTGATTATCGCTGCCGATGAAAATCGTTTAGCTGCCTCTGGTTGCTCCATTGATTCTTCCGTTCGCTTTATCAAGCAATTGGGACAAAAGTTCAATATTGATTTATTTGATCGATTAAAGGTTTATGTTTTAAGGGATGGTTTGATCTCGCGAATTCCTTATCACGAACTCAAAAAAGATTCAGACATTTATTTCGACCCACTTACAGACAATCTGAAAGACTTAAGGAACAATTGGCCTCTGATTTTCAACTAAACTATTTCGCTTTTTTTGTCCTCACAGGAAATCGTTTACCAGCCACAATCTTAATTGAATAGAAATTTTGCCTGTAAACCAGCTCTCCAAATCGGATCGATTTATTATCAAAATCGGTAAGTAAAAAGACAAAATAATTTGGGACGGAATATCCTCCCAGTAAACGAATATCGTATCGAGGGGCCAGTCCAAGAAAACCGCGTGTGGATACAGTTCCTCCATAAAATTTAGCCTGAACTACGCCTCCCAGACCTCCCATTAAAGAAAATTGCCAGTTTTTGATTCTATCAACATACGCATAACCAGGGATTATCCCAATATCTGCGGCAGAATAATAAGCTCCTTGAGTTTGTGGCTTCTTAAGATCAGATAGTTCCGCAGGAATAATTGAAATTTTATCATTGCTGACCCCGAAAACATTGAAGGTATTTTTCAAGTACCAGGTATGAACCTTTTGGTTGTAATGACCTGTCTTCCCCTTTAGAGCAGACATTTTGAAATCCTTGTGGTTAAAATACCATACATTGGTTGAAAAGGAAGAAACGGCTGTTGAAGATCGAATATCATTTGGGTGAGAAGTGGAAAGTGAATCATTCCATAGGTAAGCATTCTCAATAACATATCCTTTGAAATAACGGAGATCTATATCGCAGTATACTTTTTTAAATGTAAAATCGAATCCGATATTGAACGGGCTGGTTTGTCCAAATTTAGCTATTGGTCTTGTGTAGCCTGGTAATGGTATACCTATGCGCAATGCGAACCACTTGTATGAGGCCCCGATACCAAGTATTGTTCGATAATTGTTCCGGTACCGTAGTTTCGAAATTTCCTTACTGAAAGGATAGGAAACCGAAAAGGGAGCGGAAGTAAAACCTAGATCGGAATAAACTACCCATTGCTTATTAAAAAGTGAATAGGGAAGTGTATCACTTTGACAGTGAGTGATCGCACTATTGAGATTTACAAGAAAAAACAATATCAGAGAGCTACTTCTCAATCCCCTCCAGATTCAAAATGAACGCAAATTCTTTTGCAATTTCAAGTCTTTCCTGTGTCCTTCCAGAACCACCTCCATGACCTGCATCCATGTTACAATCAAAAATGAGCGGATTATCATTGGTACGATTCGACCTAATTTTAGCCACCCATTTCATCGGTTCCCAGTATTGAACTTGAGAATCGTGATATCCCGTAGTGATTAACATAGCTGGATAATCCATCTGACGCACATTGTCGTAGGGTGAATAGTTCAGCATGTACCAATAATAATCTACATCATTCGGATTACCCCATTCTTCATACTCTCCAACGGTCAATGGAATAGATTCGTCAAGCATGGTGGTCACAACATCCACGAAAGGAACCTGTGCAATAACGCCTTTCCAGAGATAAGGAGCCATGTTGGTTACGGCACCCATTAACAAACCGCCTGCGCTACCTCCTTGTGCGTAAATACGTGTTGGATCACAATAGCCCTTCATGCCAAGATATTCCGCCGCATTGATAAAATCAGTGAAGGTATTGATCTTCTTGAGGAATTTTCCGTCCTCATACCAATGCTCACCCATATATTTACTGCCCCGTATGTGTGCCACAGCATAAACAAAGCCCCTGTCAAGTAAACTTAGTCGCGTGGCTCTGAAAACATCGGGTAATGTGTAGCCATAAGAACCATAGCCATACAACAAACAAGGAGCCTTACTCAAATCAGTTCCTTTTTTGTACACCAGACAAACAGGGATTTTTGTTCCGTCATTTGCGGTTGCCCAGATGCGTTTTGATTCGTAATTTTCTGGTTTAAAGGACTTGTCTCTCAGTTCACTACGGAACCATAACGTGCTTTTCTTTGAATTCACGTCATATTGGTACACAGATGCCGGTGTGGTCAGCGAATTATAAGAATAGAACAGGGTAGAAGCCTTGTAATCATCGTTCAATGCCAGTCCCGTAAAATAGGTTTCTTCCGGAAATTCTATGGCGGATTTATCTTTTGAATCAAAACGAGTGATTTCAATCTTTTTTAAGCCGTTCACCCGGACTTCAGTCACGAGAAAATTCTTAAATACCTGAATGTGTTCGATCAATCGATCCGGGTTGTGTTCAATGAAGGTAGTTACCTCTTTTTCTTTTTGATTTTCAGGACAAAATAAAATCTTGCCGTTTTTCGCGTCTTTATTGGAAAGAATATAAAATCCAGTCTCATGGTGTTCAACCTCATAAATATGTCCTTTTTCACGTTTCCAGAAGATCAATGCATCTCCTCCCGGATAGTTGGCATCAATTAAACGTGTCTCAGTTGTCGTTGAACTTGTACAATGAATATAAATATAACGTGAAGATGTTGATTTTGAAATATGTACGCTATACTTTTCATCATCTTCCTGATAGACAAGCTTGTCCTTTTTCGGGTCATTGCCCAAAATATGGCTATAAACTTGATATTCCCTCAAGGTTTGAAGGTCTTTCTTAACATAAAAAATGGTCTTGTTATCGTTACCCCATACGATTGATCCGTCGGTATCTTCGATCTTATCTTTTAGGAATTTGCCATCTTTATTTTTTCTGAAAGTAATCTGATATTTTCTCCTTCCAAGCAGATCTTCTCCAAGCGCAAGTATTGAATTATCCGGCGAAGGTGCCCAGTCAGCCAGTTCGTAAAAACTGTTATTTTTGGCACGCTCATTTTCATCGAGAAAAAGCGTTTGTGTTTTACCTTCGAACCTCATTATTTTAACATAATCCTTTCCTTCCTCATTTTTAATCTGGTAGGTAATGCCATTGAGAATAAAAGGTGCACTTACATCATTGGGATCAATGCGTGATTCAAATTCTTCGAGTAATTTCTCCTGAAGTGGTTTCAGGTTCTTGAAATAGGCTTGAGTGTAGTTATTTTCTTTGGAAAGTTGTTCCAAAACCGGTTTCGAATCACGTTCGTTCATCCAGTAATAATTATCGAGCCGATCATGTCCGTGGATTGTTAGCTTTTTTGGAATGACAGGTGCAATTGGCTCTTGAGACATGAGTATACTTTTTGAAAAAATGAAACAAATTAATGTACAAAGAATAACCTTTAAATGTTGGTTCATAGCGAGGTTTTTAATAAGCAATAAAAGTAATATATTTCCCAGAACGGTTAAGCAATAAGGTTTTCTTTGAGTAAATTTGCACAGCATGAAAAAGCTCTATAAATTCCTTTTAAACACCCTGCCAAGACCACTTTTAATCAGGTTAAGTTATCCATTTAAAAAAGTAGCACCACTACTTTATAAGGGTGATAAGGTTAGATGTCCGGTTTGCGGCGGAAAATTTTCACGTTTCTTGTCCTATGGTTCTGATTTGGCGCACAGAGAAAATGTGCTTTGCCCCAAAGACCTTACGCTTGAACGTCATCGTTTAATGTGGCTTTATTTAAAAGATCATTCTGATTTCTTTACAGCTGAAAAATTGAATGTATTACACATTGCGCCCGAACAATGTTTTCATGGTTTATTTAAAAAGCAAAGTAATCTCAATTATTTAACCGGAGACCTTGTTTCACCATTAGCTGATATTCATTTTGATCTACATCACATCCCTTTGGAAGACAATCGCTTTGATGTTGTTTTTTGTAACCATGTTCTGGAGCATGTAGATGATGCGCTGGCTTGCATGAAGGAACTCCATCGTGTACTCAAACCGGGAGGTTGGGGGATTATGCAGGTTCCGCAAGACCATAACAGAGAACTTACTTTGGAAGATCCTGCGATCATTTCGCCACAAGACCGTGAAACGTATTATTGGCAAAAAGATCATGTTCGTTTGTTTGGAAAAGACTATCCGGACTGGCTGCGTCAAGCAGGTTTTCGAGTTGATGAGTTTCTGATGTTCGATCATTATTCTCCTGAGATCATAGAACGATTCAGGCTTCAAAAAGAGGAAATTTTGTACATTGTAAAAAAATAACCTGTCATGCGATTTGTCTTATCTGTTCTATTTATGGTTGGCTTTTGTGCTTTCGCTCAAAAAAATGTCTTTCTGAAGATCGCTCCCAAAGTAAACGGTAACGATCTTGTTCTGGGCGCAAATAACACCGATACGCAGGGAACAGTTTTCTCGTTGAATTATTTTAACTATTATCTTTCTGATCTTCACGTCATCCATGATGGGGGACAGGATTTAAATCTATCGGATACTGTTTTTCTGGTAAAGTCCGATAGCTTCATACTTTATCTTGGTTACATCGATATAACAAACATTGAATCGTTGAGTTTTTTCGTTGGTGTACCGACGGATCTGAATACGCAGACAGGTGCGAACGCTATTGACATTTCTATGTATCCTGCTGGTCATCCTTTGTCATTTCAGGATCCCTCCATGTATTGGGGATGGTCGTCAGGTTATATGTTTTTAGTCACCGCAGGGAACGCAGATTCGAATTCAGATGGCATCACTGATGCTTACTTTGAATTGAGCAACCTCGGGGGACACAATTATGTTGGAACTTCATTACCGGTGGTACAGACGAATGTTGGTAACGATCAGGTAGATGTCTACCTTGACTGCAATATCGAGCAATGGCTAAAAGGGGTGCCACTTCAAACCATTGGTATTCTTCATGGCACTTTGGGATATAATGAATCTTCAATGGCTAATGTGGCTTCAGAACCGGTTTTTACACAACCTTTAAATGCAGGAACTTCATTTGTCAAAGCTGAATTCGGAGAGATCTATAACTATGAAGATCTCCTTTATTGGAAAGGGTTTCCGGAAAATTGTCAGTTGACTATTGTAAATCCCGCAGGCAAAAAATGTCTCGAACGTAAGAACCTGAAGAGTAATGATCAATTAAGCCTCGACCAGATGAATGCTGGAATTTACTTTGTGAATGTGACCGACTCCGATGGCCTGCTGATTAGACGCATTAAAGTCTTGAAATAATGACTTTTAAAAGCCGTCATATTGTAAAAATTTATCTTTTCCTTAACCTAATTCTTGTACTGCTATCTTCAAAGTGCACCAAGAATGTTTCCCAATTACCCCTGGGAATTATGCCTGTCCCGAAGGACAATCCAATGTCTGAAGAAAAGATAGCGCTGGGAAGAGAATTATTCTTCGATAAAAGACTTTCACGAACAAACAAGATCTCTTGTGCTACCTGTCATGTTCCGCGATTTGCTTTTGCAGACAGAGTGCCAATAAGCGAAGGTGTTGACGGAGGAAAAACCATGCGAAATGCGCCATCGTTACTTAATGTGGGATATCAACCGACCTACATGTTCGATGCGCACATCATCAGTCTGGAACAACAAGTGATTGTCCCTATTCAAGAACACATGGAAATGGACATGAAGATGGGGCAGCTCATCGAAAAATTAAAAGCGATCCCAAAATATCAGGATCAAGCAAAGAAAATATTCGGAAGAGACTTTGATCCTTATGTGCTTACCAGAAGTATTTCAGCATTTGAACGATCACTTATTTCTCAAAATTCCCGATTTGATAAGTTTATGAATGGAAATAGCCAGGTTTTAACAAAAGATGAAATAGCGGGTTATAAAATTTTTTCAAAAAAGCTGTATTGCACGACTTGCCATGCCTATCCGCGATTTACGACGTACAAAGCCGAAAACAATGGATTGTATGAAGATTTCGCAGAAGATAAAGGACGTTTCAGAATCCACAACGACACAAATGATATCGGAAAATTTAAAGTGCCATCATTGCGGAATATTGAATTGACTTTTCCTTACATGCACGATGGTTCATTATGGACGTTAGAAGAAGTGTTGGACCATTATTCGAGTGGAGGCAAGAATCATCCCAACAAACATAAATCTGTCCAGCCATTTCAATTAAGTAAGCTAGAAAGAAGTCAGCTCATTGCTTTTTTAAAAACATTAACAGACACAACTTACTTGAATGATTTCAATTAAATTAACGACATTTATTTTTACAAGTGTAATTTTTGGTCACATTATTGCGTTTAGGTTGTAACCTTTTTAAGCACATGCGTTAGAAAGCGGTAGAGTCTGCAAGCTCTACAAAACCAAACTAGAAAATAAAACCAAAACCATGACAGTGAACCCATTGTATCACCAAACCAACCAACGGATGGAGGAAGAGTTGAGTTGGATACGGCGAGCGCAGAAAGATCCGGAAAGCTTCGGTCCGCTGTACCGAAAGTATCACGAACAAATCTTTCGTTACGTCTATCAACGGATGGACGATGAAGAATTGGCTTTTGACGTAACTTCTCAAGTATTCATGAAAGCTTTGAATAACATTCATAAATACGAATATCGAGGAGTCCCTTTTTCTTCATGGCTTTATCGAATTGCTAAGAGCGAGTTGTATCAGTCATTTAGGGATCGGAAGGCAGAACGAACGGTAAATATTGAATCATTCCAACTTGTTGAAATGATTGATGAATTTGATGAAGATCATACAGAGGAAAACAAACAAAAACTCTTTCAGTCGTTATCAAAATTGAAGGAAAAGGATCTGCAATTGATTGAACTTCGATTCTTTGAGAAAAGATCTTTCAAGGAGATAGGGGAGATCCTCGAAGTAACTGAAAACAATGCGAAAGTTAAAGCCTTCAGGGCAATTGAAAAACTTAAACTGATATTCAATTCGAGTAACTAACTATGAAAACAACCAAGATTATTCTGGATAGACCAAAAATTAGTTCGGAAGACATAGAAAAGAAACAAAACCTTGAACGTGTTTTGCAAAATGCTGCTAAATCTAAACCAGGTGTTCTCAAGAACCCCTGGTTTTATGGTGTAGTGGGCACTTGTTCAATTGCAGCATTCTTTTTATTCTTCCCACTTGATTCCGAAAAAGGCACAGATGTCAGGGATCAAAAAGCCAGTTCAAATGTTTCTGACTTCCGATCTTCAAAAAGCAATGAGGTAATTGCCGAATTGAATACGAAAGACCAGAAAAGCACAAAAGATACGGAACAAGAAATTAAAGTATCAAAAACGATAGAATCAGCTTCATTGAACATGCTCTCAGCCCAATCGACCAGTGATCAAGTGAACCCTGTTTTATCACCTAAAAAAAAAATCACTTCGACAGCGAGAAAACCCCTTAAAGTACCAAACATAGGTGGGATACACAGTGGAGCAATCAAAGGAAGTGATTTATTCAAACAAAACGTTATTGAAAGTGGTACATCTGAACCAATAAAATCGTTTATGATCGGCTATTATAATGGTACAACAGACGTTCTGGAATACGTTTCAGGAAATGAACTATCTGAAAAACTCAAACAGGATATTATTGCCTACAACACCGGTGAAATGATCTTCTTCACCGAAATGTATGTAACCGATAGTGATGGTAAACTGGTTATGCTTACTCCAATCAATTTGAGGATTTTGCCGAACTAAAAGCAGGATTAACAGACCTGTCTTCAAAAGTATCCTTGTTCAATAGAAGAAAATATTTCTTATTTTGAAAAAACATTTATATTTTCGTACCGTATTGTGACCAATTATATGCGATTAAGAATGCTTTTAAAAAGTTTGGTTCTATTGACTGCAGTTAATGCTTCAATGTCACTGTGCGCACAACACACCAATTTCAATACGCAACGAAATTGGTCTCTCAATAAAAAAGAAATACTTTTTGGCATCGGAGTCACACAATTCACGGGTGATTTAGGCGGTCGTGACCAAATAGGTAAAGATTTCAGTCTTGTTGATATAGACTTGCCCTCTACAGGCTTGGGAGGCATGATCGGTTACCGTTACAGGTTTCATCCATATTGGGCAACAACGACATCTTTCAATATCGGTCGTCTTCGTGGGAATGATGCACTGACCAATGAAATTGTAAGGGAGAGTAGAAATCTTATGTTCCGTTCAATCATTATTGAATTGCAACAACGCTTAGAATTTGTCTTCTTTTCCAATGAGAAGTTCGGTGCAAGGTACAGGCTCCCAGGTAACAATGGCTTTAAAAATCACAACGAACAGATTTACCTCATTGGTGGTTTGGGTGTTAGTTATTTTAATCCGAAAGCAAAATACCAGGGCAAATGGGTTGCCTTGGATCCTTTGAACACAGAAGGTCAAGGATTGCCAGGTGGTGCTCGAGAAACCCTTCCTGTAACACTTACGCTACCAATGGGAATTGGAATTCGATATGGGATTGGACGGCAATGGCGTTTTGCACTTGAAGCAACCTACATGAAAACATTCTCTGACTACATTGACGACGTTCATGGCGTGTACTATGACCCAACAAAATTAGGCTCATCAACTGCAGCATATCTTTCAAACCCTGCCAAAGACAATACAAACTGGTTTGCGCCGGGTCAAATGAGAGGTCAACCTCAAAAAGATGCCTATTATTATCTGAATCTTGTAGTTATGAAAAATGTAACCTACAAAGATTATACGCTCAAACGACGCCAATACTATTGGAAAAAAGCGCGTTACAAGTTCTGATGTTAATAAAATATGTTGAAATAGAAAGAGGTGGCAATAGCTGCCTCTTTTTCGTTTTTTAAATTTGTCTCATGTATAAATTCATACGTTCATTCCTCTTTCTATTTGATGCAGAAAAGGTCCACTATTTCACTATGGGATCATTAAAGTTTATTTTGAAAATTCCTGGGGTGAAATTACTTTGGCGCAAGAGCTTTCGAATTGAAGACCAACGTCTTGGTATTGAACTCTTTGGGCTCTATTTTGAGAATCCGGTAGGACTTGCAGCGGGGTTTGATAAAAATGCCTCGTTTTATAATGAATTGGCGCATTGCGGATTTGGATTTATTGAAATAGGCACCATTACGCCAAAGGCACAGCCCGGAAATGATAAACCCAGGTTATTTCGATTGAAATCAGATGAAGCAATTATTAATCGCATGGGATTTAATAATGGTGGTATTGAAGAAGCAGTACGAAATCTAAAGAGAAGAAACACAAAACTTATAATTGGTGGAAATATCGGGAAGAACAAAATAACACCTAATGAAGACGCATTTTCCGATTATGCGAAGTGTTTCGAAGGACTTTTTGATTACGTAGATTATTTTGTTGTCAATGTCTCATCGCCGAATACGCCTAACCTCCGGGAACTGCAAGACAAGGAGCCCCTTACGAAGATTTTAACCGGTTTGGTGTCGTTAAATAACCAAAAAAATACACCCAAACCGATTTTACTTAAAATCGCTCCGGATTTAAGCAATGAGCAACTTCTGGATATCATAGACATTGTCAAAGATTCGCGTATCGATGGTATCATAGCGACGAATACAACGATAAGCAGAGAAAACCTTCGTGCTTCACACGTAAAGCTTGATGCCATTGGTGCAGGAGGATTGTCTGGCAAACCATTGACTCAAAGATCAACGGAAGTGATTCGGTTCTTGCACGAAAAATCCAATGGCGCATTTCCGATCATTGGGGTAGGTGGGATTCACAGTGCTGACGATGCGATAGAAAAGTTGGAGGCAGGAGCGTCTCTAGTTCAATTATATACAGGTTTCATCTATGAAGGGCCTGGACTAATTAAGCGTATCAATCGTGCTGTTCTGGCAAAGAAAAATAAATTATGAGTGATTTAAAACTGATCGAATGTCCGAGGGATGCCATGCAGGGATTGCATGATTTTATTCCTACACATTTAAAGGTGTCGTATATCAATCTGTTATTGAAGTGTGGTTTTGATACGTTGGATTTTGGAAGCTTCGTTTCACCAAAAGCAATTCCTCAAATGCGAGACACTGCTGAAGTGCTGTCATCACTTGAATTAACACATACGAAGTTGCTCGCAATTGTTGCCAACGAACGCGGTGCAGAGGAGGGATGTCAATTTGACGAAATCAGTTATCTGGGCTATCCTTTTTCGATTTCAGAGGAATTTCAGCGCCGCAATACAAATGCTTCTATAGAGGAATCTTTGGGTCGTGTTGAGGCGATAAGAAACCTGTGTGAAAAACATAATAAACAGCTCGTAGTTTACCTGTCAATGGGCTTTGGAAATCCCTATGGCGAGGATTGGAATCCGGAATTGGTTGAAAAGTGGGCGTTCCGTCTTTTTAAGGATTTTGATATCCGTATTCAGGCGTTGTCCGATACCATAGGGGCTGCAAACAAAGAATTGGTCTATAACTCGTTCTCACATTTGATCAAGGCATTACCGCAAGTTGAGTTCGGCGCACATTTGCATACGCGGCCGGAAAATGCATCTGATCTCGTTAAAGCCGCTTATGAGGCTGGGTGCAGACGATTTGATGGTGCTATAAAAGGCTTAGGTGGATGTCCGATGGCAAAAGATGATCTTACCGGAAATATGCCTACGGAGAAGATGATCGAATGGTTTGACGCTAATGCCATCGAAACAAACGTAAATATGGATGATTTCAGAGAAGCTTTCAGGTATTCGGGCGGAGTGTTTGCGATGTAATCTAAATTGAGATTTTAGTTATGTGTAGTATGAAAATATATTGTTTTACTCTAACCATGTTGCTTCTTCTTTCCTGTGGTGAAGGGGCTGAGCCAATTAAAAAAAAACGAGTTGATGAAACTCCAACGGAAAATTTTCAAGGCATCGAAACCTTATTCAATGAATCTGAATTTCCTGATCCGACACATTTGAAATTATTGAAAGAACTTAACATATGTTCAGAATTTCAAAAGGACACTTCAAACTATCTTGAACCGGCATGTTCTCCTCGTTTTTTCAGGATTCTCCCAATGAAAGATGACGTAAAGGAAGATCAGGCCTTCTTACTTCAGATCAAATCTAAAGTAGGTGGTATAAAACTTCGTCGAACAGTAGCTTTCATAAGAGAACGTGGCGAGCTTGTAAAAGTGAACACATTCATTGCTAATTTGATTGGCACTAGACCTTCATCGACACATTACAACGATTTGATCCTTCGATTCAATGATAACATTGATGGAGAAATCATATTCTATAATTGCCTTTTCACCTGGGATGGCAAAAGGTATAAATTCCGTTCGGTAGAACTCATTGAAGGTGCGACATGGCGTCAGCGACTAAAACCTGAATTTAAAGATTCAGTTTCAAATGATATTTTCAACACGCTGGTTAAGAATGAAATGATTCTTTAAAAGTGAGCAAGTTATTGATCATATCGCTTTCACTTTCGTTGCTATTGTTGTCTTGCAGCTCAGGTGTCGAATTGATTCCGGTAAGCAAAGAACCACTGCTAAATGATCTGAACAGCAAAGTGTGGTTAGTGGATAAACTTATTAAGAACGATACCAATTATGCACCTGGACTGAATACGGATAAAAATCTTTTTGTGTTCTATCACAATGGTAAATGCTTGTACCAGACAATGAAGACGCTTGGTGAACAAGCAGGTAAGCGCGGAGAATACTCCTTACATGCGAATGACATGAATCTGAATGTATATTTCCCAGATGAAAAATGGTCATTTCACTTATCCGTCATTTCTGAGGATACTTTGTTGCTTGATCCTGTTTCGCCAACAGATATTGATTACAGTTTATTACTGATTCCGTTCCCTGAACTTTAGATCTTCACAAAACGAAGGGTTGCCTGTGACGTTGCTGTTGTAACCTGGATAAAGTATACACCGTTTGGGAGATGCTCAACGTTTAACTCCGGACTTTCTGAACTTACTAATTCTGTCCCGTTAATATCCAAAACTTTACAGGAAACCAATTCGTCTTTACTTTGAATTGTGATTGTATGACTCGCAGGATTTGGATAGCAAGAAATAGATTTTTCCATGGTTAATGCTGCAACAGCTGCCGGGTCATTTTTCCAAACATGGATATCGTCCAGGTATAATTTAAAACCATCGTTTGTGATCAAACGGAATGCGATATAGATGGTTTGGCCGTTATAACCTTCCATGGAGAGATCGACAGTCCTGTTCGTCCAGGTTGAATTTTCTTGAATGACATAACCTATGGTATCGGTAAAACTGGCAATCTGGTTATCCGTAGTGGAAACTAATACAAGATAATCGTCTGCATACGATGCATCCTGTGATTTACCCTGCCACTCAATGAAATTTCCATAATTTCCCAAAGAAAGGGGAGGAGTGATTAACCATCTGTCAGCAGTACCAACAGGACTAAAGTAAGAAGTTGAAGAAGCGACTGTATCTTGAAGACTGTCTGGGTCAGCCACTACGATCCAGGCACCGGTGTACTCTGAAACAGCAGGATCAGGCGTTAAGCCATCGCCATCAATGATCGTGTAATTCGAAGGAATGCCAGATTGAAAATCTGTTACTAATAAGTCTGTTTGTGACAGCGCACTAACAGCACAAAAAAGGCCAAGAAAAAGTATCAGATTTCGCATTGAATACAAAAGTAATGAATCCAAATCAATCCGTCAGATGAATAAGGATATCTTTAAATTCCTGATAGAAAAGATCAAATGCCACAATGACATCCCGTAGAAAAACATAAATAGCCGCGTGGTTTTCATTTTCAAGGTAATTTAAACCGATTGCACTCCAGGATATCCGCGAGATCATCTTGCCATCTGCCAGGGTGAAATTTTCGTTCCATTCACCTTGAATCCCCATGGTTGATTCCATGACTTTTTTTAATTCATTCATTTGCTCCCAAAGAATCGATCGTATTCCATCATCTTTCGGCTGAATATCAAAAAAGAGAGCAGCACCTTTAGTATCAGCATGCAATCGTATATATACATCTTTGACATCGGAAGGATAGGATAGCCAGTTGATTCTTCTTCCGTTCGAGGATTTGATTTTTTTCGTGAAATCCTTGAATCCAGTCCAAAACATCACGTTAGCAAGTCGTTGTTCTTCTCTACTCAACATCAGACAAATTTGATATTTTGTTTACAAACGAACTGTATTTTTTAGTTATTCTTATTTAGACTAAACATAAATAAGATAACTTTGTTAAATCATTGTTGTTGTAACAGAATGAATATAAACGAATGGTTGCAAACGGAGTAGTCGTTTTTTTAATTGAACTATTATTTAACATAATATTAATTATAAGACAAATTAATACCATCAATAAAAAGCCTTTGAATTAATTAAACGCTATCAGAGTTTATTCTCGTTAAACTGCTCCTCCCAGTATTCATTTAGGAGTGCCACGAATTTTCTGGAAACATTATTGAAATATCTTTTGGTACGATAACCGCTGACCCAATTCACGCCGCGGATTGCATTCGTGAAAAAGATTTCATCAGCCGCCAATAAGTTTTGAGGTAAAATATTACACTCGTAAACTTTAATATTGTTTGCTATCGCCAAATTAATAATCTGCATACGCATCGTTCCTGCAAGACATCCCTCGTCCAATCCTGGTGTGTACAATACACCATTGCTCACAACAAACACATTGCAACTTGAACTTTCCAGAATTCCACCACGATCATTCGTAATGAGCACATCATCGAGCTTTCGTTCTGTTGCATTGATCGCTGCCATGACATAGATCAATCCACTTTTCGTCTTAAAATTCGAAAGGAAATTCTTTTGTTTCTTAATGTCCGTATATAGATCGATCTCGAGACCTTTTGCATTCATTTCAAAATTATTCGACTCGTACGGATAGACTTCAATAAAATACGACGCCTCATTTGATTCCGGTTTATATGCACCACCTGTAACTCTATCCAATGAAATACGACAACGAGCCCCTTCAGTGATTTCAGATTTTTGACATAGTTCGATGATCTTATCCTGGAAGAACTGCGTGGTGTAAAAACTTGCCGGACGCATTTTAATGGCTTTCGCACCTTCCAGTAAACGACGAATGTGATTGTCCATGTTCAAAGGAACACCATTCATAACCCTGATGCTTTCAAAAACACCGTCTCCGTAAACATGTCCTCGGTTTCCTGCCTGAATCGTAGGCGCATCATTCGTTAAAAGTGTACCGTTGTTATTGATGTAAAGCATAACTATCCAAAAATGAGCTGCAGGAAGAATTTTCCCTTGTCAATATTAGTAATTAAAACGTAAATAATCCCAAAGAGCGCCCCGCCGATATGGGCATCATGTGCAATTCCAGTACCTCCCCTCCTATCTGCCCAGTATTCGAATACAAGGTATAAAGGCCCGAAAATATAGGCAGGAATAGCAATTGGCAGAAACATGATCGTTAACGGCAATGTAGGATCCCAGATGATTGTGGCGAAGATAATGGATGAAACAGCTCCTGAAGCGCCCAATGACCGGTAATTCGGGTTGTCCTGATGACGAACGTATGGAATAATAGTAGAAAAAAGTCCGCCCCCGATATAAATAATCGCCAGCTGTAATTCACCTCCTGAAAAGCCATAACTGGAGACCAATTGATCCTCCAGATAACTCCCGAGAAAATACAGCGACATCATATTAAACGCTAAATGCATGACATCCGCGTGTATCAGCATGTGCGTAAACATGCGCTCATAAGCGTGATGATGCTTGACGTCATAAGGAATATATAACCAACGATCCAGTAATGTCCGATTGCTAAAGCCGTTGAGTGATGCAATAACAGTAGCAATAATAATAACCGTTAATAAACTGATCGACATACGCTTATTCCTTGATAAATAATAGTATCTTTTTACTTTGAAAGGTAAAATTACACATTATACTTGCAGTATGTTTCGTAGCCTTTTTTCGTGTTTGGTTTTTGCAGTACTTTTTGCATCCTGTTCAGATGGCTACCATCCCGTTGCGATTGATTTTTTTGAAAATGATTCGATCCCACTAAGAGAAAAATTACAGAAAGTACTCGAGCCGGAACACCTCAAGGAAATGGGGTTCAATGAAGATCAATCAAACTGGTTAATAAGCTACTACGAAAATCATGACTATAAGCCACATTGGGTGAATGATTCCATGATTGCCAAAGATGGGCTACTCATGCGTCATTTACTCAAAAGATCTCTATGGTTTGGGATACCGGAGAACCGGACCAAACTAGTTTCAACCAAAAAACGCACACTTTGGGTTGAAGAAGAGGTATTGCTTACAGCACGTTTTTCATCGATGATTGCTGATCTGAATCATGGTTTTATGGATTTTGAACACCAGCAATATCGACCCCGATCTTTCGAAGCCATTGAAAAAATTGACAGTATTTTCGGGATGCGGGACACACTGGATCTCGACAAAATTGTGTTGAATCAAGGAATTAAGGATTCCAACTACCGCTTTCTGGCAAATCGACTTTACAGTTATTGTCTCACTAAAGGTCTCGATCAAATGGAGTTTACGGTTCCTTCACAAAAAGAGGATTCCTTAAAGTCTCGTTTGCTTGCGAAGAAATCCTTGATCAGCAAAAAGTATTTATTAGAAACCGATTCAACCGAAGACGCATTAGGATCAGCCTTAAAAGAATTTCAAAAAGACAATGGATTAAAACAAGATGGTGTCGTGGGTGAATTTACTGCCCGAGCGCTGAATGAAAGTTCCTACAAAAAAGGTTTGAGAGCCGCTTTGACACTTGAAAAGATCAGGTGTCATGATAAATTTCCGGAAAAATTTGTTCGAATTAACATCCCGGAATACCTGTTACGACTGGTTATCAAAGACACACTGCGCCAAATCCATCATGTGATTGTAGGTAAACCTGAAAACAATACCCCTGAATTGAGATCAAGAATTCATGATATCGTGCTTTACCCCTTTTGGAACGTGCCTTACTCCATTGCCGGAAAAGAGGTGCTACCATCTGTCAAAGCAAACAGTAACTACCTCCAAAGGAATCATTACAAGATTTACAGAGGCGATAACGAAGTTAACCCTTCGAGTGTCAATTGGAAGCATGTCAAAGAGAATACTTTTCCCTATAAATTAGTCCAGCAACCTGGTCCACATAACAGTCTTGGTATCGTAAAATTTGAATTCTACAGCAATTACAGTGTGTACCTCCACGACACACCGACAAAACACCTGTTTAACAGGGATATAAGAGCATTTTCTCACGGATGTATGCGTTGTCAGTATCCGGACAGCTTAGCGAAAACTATTCTTACAAATGATTCTTTGCGCGAGAAAGCAAATCCAATTACAGGATTTATGATCGACAGCTTACTGCAGATCACTGAGAACCTGAAGATCAAATTACTGGATCCTGTTCCGGTATATGTGGAATACCAGACAGTATTTGCGGATAGAGAACAATTAATCTTTTATACGGACATTTATTATCGTGACGAACCCTATCTAAAGGTCATGATGAACGAATGATTCTGCTTAATTTTGAAAAAAAAGAAAAACAATGGGCCCTTTAATTTCTCCTTCCGTTTTATCCTGTGACTTTGCGAATATCCAGCGTGATGTTGAAATGATCAATCATTCTGCTGCCGACTGGTTTCATGTGGATGTAATGGATGGCGTTTTTGTGCCTAATATTTCTTTTGGGTTTCCTGTGATCAGTGCCATTAAAAAGCACGCAAACCTTCCTTTGGATGTGCATTTAATGATACAAAATCCGGATCGGTATATTTCCGAATTCAAGAAAGCCGGAGCGACAATTCTAACTGTTCATTACGAGGCGTGCACACATCTTCACAGAACCATAGAGGCAATCAAGGCAGAAGGGATGAAAGCCGGCGTGGCACTGAATCCACATACTCCGGTTGATCTGCTTCAAGACGTTGTAGCTGAACTGGATCTTGTTTTAATAATGTCTGTTAATCCGGGATTTGGAGGACAGTCATTCATTAAAAATGCGCTGTTGAAAGTCGAACAAACCAAAAACTTAATCCACAGGACTGGTTCGCATGCATTAGTAGAGGTTGATGGTGGCGTAAACCTTCAAACCGGCGCAGAATTGGTGAAAGCTGGTGCGGATGTACTTGTAGCGGGAAGTTTTGTTTTTGGTTCTTCAGATCCTGTCCAAACCATCAGTGATCTGAAAGCATTGCGCTAATGAGAGACTTTTTTGCCGATAAGTTTGAAAGGGATCATCACCAAAATCTCGCGTTGATCCGTTTTTTCGAAGAGCAAGAGGATAACTTACCGGAAATTGTCTTAAAATCTTTTTCTCACATACTGAACGTGCATTACCTGTGGAACTGTCGTTTGAGACAACTTCCGGCGGATTCAAATGACTGGGACATCTTGCCACTATCTTATTTTGACCGTTTTGAAAATCAGAACTATCAGGAAACGAGAAACCTGCTGGAAAACACAGACTGGGAAGAACTCATCAATTACCATTCTTCCGAGGGGATTCCTTTGAGCGGATTAACCACAGATATTCTCTATCATATCCTGCAGCATTCAAACTACCATCGTGCGCAGATCATCGCAGAACTCAAACGCGCTGAATTACCGGTTCCATCCTTTGAATTTATCCTGATGAGATCAGATAAAGTAACAAAATGAATTTCCCTGCGTTGTTACCCATATGAAAGTTGTATTGATACTTGCAAGTTTGTTCTTTTCACTTTCGATAAGTGCACAAACCTCTTTACCAACTGCCATTCAAATGCGGGAGGATACACTTTCTTTGATGCTCAATGCTTTACGCTCCGCTAAAAAAGACAAAGAAAAGGATAGTCTTAATGTGATTTTTAAGGCCTGTCTATCCAGAACTTTAGAATTTCCTGAAGCTTTTTACTATCCGTTTCATAAATTGAAAACCGTTGGCTTTATTGACTGTCCAGAAGAGTTGCGTATTGTCAACTGGAACATTGAGCAGCAAGATGAAACTCAGAAATATTTCTGCTTTATCGTTAAAAAGAATAAAAACACGATTTCAGTAACCGAACTAAAGGACAATCCCGACTCCCCTCCTCGTCCTGATGGGATACTTGATGCTGAAAACTGGTATGGCGCGCTGTACTACAAGATCATTTCCAAAGAAAAGGGCTCGAAAAAGTATTACATTTTACTTGGTTGGGATGGTAATAATTCTGCCAGTACGATCAAATTGATTGATGTACTTTATTTTGCAGGGACGAATCCAAAACTGGGAAGTCCCATTTTCAAAATGAACGATAAAACAGTGAAAAGGGTGTTCTTCGAGCATTCCAAGAAAGTTTCGATTTCACTGAAATACGAACCTGAATACGATCGAATCATTTATGATCACTTATCCCCTGAAACACCAGCCCTTGCGGGATTTTACTCATTTTATGTGCCAGATCTTTCTTACGATGCGCTATACTTCAAGGATAATAAATGGATCCTAAAGGAGGATGTCATTGGTGTCAATAAAGCTGACGGGGATAAAAAAGAAGTCTACATCAAGAACGAGCGGAACGGCAAGATCGAAAAAGTAGAGATCAAGGATACATGGGAAAGTCCGGAAGATGCCAAAGCACCGGCGGGAGGCACGGATCACAAAGCTGTAATGCCTGATTCAGAGATCAAAGAGGAGGAGAAAAAGAAGGAAGAATTGGATAAAAAAGCTGACAAAAAAGACAAACGCGACCCTAATTCCTTGAATACAACAGTGGGATCTGGAAAATCAAGCAGAAGAAAACGAAACAACTGATTGAAATTAAACACGTTTATGTGGAAAAGTTTCGCCTGCGTTGACCCTAAAAAACTCTATTTTTGAATCGCCAAAAAAAGTTACTCATGAGTTCAAATCTCTATATCGTTCCGCATGATTTCACTCCTGTTGGAGAGGCTGCATTGAATTATGCGATCGCCTTGTCGAAGCACGTAAATGTGGAAATCAGATTATTGCATATTGTTTCGTCTAAAAGTGATGCGCCAAAAGCTTCTGCTAAATTGGATAATATCATTGCGAATGCAAAGGCTCATGAGGGGATTACGTTCTCAAAGTCGATCCGTGAAGGCTCCATTTTTGACCAGATCGGTGATGTTGCCAGAAAAGAAAATGCCCAGTTGATCATTATGGGAACGCATGGTGCACTTGGACTTCAAAAACTATTGGGCAGTAATGCCATGAAGGTGGTTGTAGGAGCAGATACGCCGTTTATCATCCTTCAAAAAGACACCCCTTTCAAGGAAATCAAGAACATTGTTGTACCAATCGATCTTACGAAAGAAAGTTTGCAAATTGTAAATAATGCAGGTGATTTGGCTGCTATTTTCGGAGCTACCGTACATGTACTTGGGGAAAAGCAAAATGACGAATACCTAAGTCAGCAAATGAAAAACAGGATCCTGATCGTTAAGAAACAATATATAGAGCGCAATGTACCTTGCGTTTTGGAACTTATGCCTTCAAGCGGTTCCTATTCCAAGAAAATCATGGATTATGTAAAGAACAATACTATCGATATGGTTGCGATCGCTTACCACTCGGAAAGCCTTTTGCCGCAATTCGATAAGTTTGCACAATCGCTGATCACAAACGAAAGTAAATTGCCTTGTATGATCTTAAAATCGAAACCAGCTTCCAACCTGTACTTCTAAATGGAACTGGGAGAGATCAACATTCTTAAAGTATTACGATTTACTGCGCCGGGAGTCTATTTAGGCGACGAAGAAGGTAACGATGTGCTTTTACCTGGAAAGTATATCCCTGAAGGACTGGAAGAAGGTGATGACATCACCGTATTTCTTTATAAAGATTCGGAGGACCGTCTCGTTGCTACCACAGAGACTCCTTTGCTCATGCTTCATGGATTTGCTTATTTAAAAGTGAAAGAAGTAACCTTGTATGGTGCATTTCTGGACTGGGGATTGGAGAAAGACTTAATGGTACCCTTCAAAGAACAAAATCAGCGCATGGAGGAAGATAAGTCCTATTTGGTCACGCTACAAATGGATCATGCTACCGACCGTCTATTCGCAACGATGAAGGTGAATCGCTACCTGAAGACCTGTGAACACCAGGGGCTGACAGGTAAAGAAGTGGAAGTACTCATTTGCGACAAAACCGATCTTGGGCTGAAAGTAATCGTTGATGATTTGTATCAAGGGATCATTTACCGAAATGACATCAATCAATCTTTACGTCGAGGAGATCGAATTCGTGGTTTTGTCTTGTTGGTTCGTGACGACGGTAAATTGGATATCCGACTGGAAAAAATCGGAAATGTACGATTTGATGAGGCTGAACTAATGCTGCTGGAAATCATCAAAGAAAAAGGATTTTTGAATCTTACCGACAAAAGTGACCCGGATGAAATCAGAGAATCCGTGGGAATGAGTAAAAAATTATTCAAACAGACGGTCGGCAAACTCTATAAAGCGAGACAAATCGAACTTTTACCAGAAGGAATAAAACTTGTTGAGGTAAATTCTTAATCGATCAAAGACTCATCATTTCCTTAAATCTTATGGCTTGACGGCGAGAGATTTCTACCTTCTCCCCTTCTCTGAGTTCAACCTGCAAACCACCATTGAACCAGTTTTCAATGCCACTCACCCACTGTAAATTGATGATAAATTTCCGATTTGCACGAAAGAAAAATTCAGGATCCAAACGATCTTCTAAACTATTCAATGATCTTAAAATCAATGGCCTGAATTGATCAAAGTAAACTTTCACATAATTCCCGTCAGATTCAAGCATTCGGATCTTGCTCAACTCAACAAACCAGCATTTTTCACCATCCTTAATGAAAACCTTATCCTTTAAAGATAGTTTTCTCTCTTTCCTGGACGCCACGGTAGATTCATTCGTCTGAAAATCATCCTCTGTTTGAGAAAGCTTATCAATCGCATCTTTGAGGCGAGCCGGATCGACTGGTTTCAGAATATAATCCAATGCATTCACCTCGAAAGCCTGAATGGCATATTCATCATAAGCCGTAACGAAGATGACTTTTGGAATTTCTTCCAACTGCTTCACCAT
>Ga0172367_10000161_pt1 | contig 102445 bp, 198 predicted proteins | sample Lak10m_FD_114542 | JGI IMG/M metagenome (GOLD analysis project Ga0172367, IMG submission 114542) | Freshwater microbial communities from Kabuno Bay, South-Kivu, Congo - kab_022012_10m | ecosystem: Environmental > Aquatic > Freshwater > Lake | place: Democratic Republic of the Congo... | reverse complement strand
GACTTTGACTGGGAAAAACATGATAAAGAACTAGACGCAACAGGTAGATATAATCAACGTGATGATGAAGATGATATGCCTGACGAATATGATGATCGTTGGACAGATGCTAAAAAGAAAGAAGTAAAAGAATATCATGATTATGATACCGCTGATTATTCAAATGATGATGATGCATTGTCTTATATGAGTGATTCTGTTAATGATATAATGGATGATGCAATGAGTTCTGCTAGAAATGGTGATATTGAACACGCTGAATATCTTCGTGGTAAAGCATTAGCTGCTGCAGGCAAGTCAATTCATTTACGTAGAAAAATACAAGATTTTGATTTTGAAGATTATTATCAAGAATATGGAGAACCTGACATGGAAGAATCAATTATGAAAGAAAATACTGTAACTGAATGCGGTGGTGATATGGTACCAACAACCTCACAATCTGATAATGTTAGTATGACTATCAATATGTCTGGTTCTGGTAAAGGTGGAATTCATGATATATTAGATGTTATTCGTAATATTGAAAAAGGTAATCAAGCTAATGGTAACCCAATTCCACCAGTTGGACATGATGAATTAAACAAAGATGCAACTATGATAATTGGGTCATCTGATGATCATGAAAAATTATCTGATGAATTTAGTAATTCACCTGATGTAAAATATGCATCGTTGAAACATATTACTAATCCACCAAGTAATGATATTCATTCTCCAAATGGTAAAGTAGGTCGTGCTGAACATCCTGCATTGGAAGTTAAACAAAAACTAGAATCATTGTATCAATTTGTAAAAAATAGATAACACGAACATGTCTCTTGCTAAATAAAACAATAGCAGGAGACAACTATGGCGGCAAATACAAGTTTAGTAAAAACCCCGCACACGCGACAACAATATTCAGAACATCAATTAATTGAGTTTGCAAAGTGTATGGACCCAGAAAATGGACACATACACTTTCTAACTCATTATTTTTATATTCAACATCCTACCAAGGGCAAATTATTATTTGACCCATTTCCATTCCAATTAGAACTACTGGACGCATACCACAAGCATAGATTGTCAATAAACATGATTGCTCGACAATGCGGAAAAACCACATGTGCTGCAGGATATTTGTTATGGCATGCTATGTTCAATCCTGATCAAACTATTTTAGTTGCAGCTCATAAATTTACTGGGTCACAAGAAATTATGCAGCGTATCAGGTATGCATATGAATTATGTCCAGATTTTATAAGAGCAGGTGTTGTATCATATAATAAAGGGTCTATTGATTTTGATAATGGTTCACGAATAGTATCTACCACCACAACCGAAACCACCGGACGTGGTATGTCCATATCATTATTATATATGGACGAGTTGGCATATGTATTACCAAATATCACTGATGCAATGTGGAGATCAATATCGCCAACATTATCAACTGGTGGTAAAGCGATAATTACGTCAACACCTAACACAGATGAAGATCTATTTGCGACATTATGGAAAGAAGCAAATAATAAGTTTGATGAACATGGTAATGAAACAGAAATAGGTGTAAATGGATTCTACCCATATTTTGCTGATTGGAGAAGCCATCCAGAACGTGATGATAAGTGGGCATTTCAGGAACGTGCAAAACTTTCAGACATCGAATTTGAACGAGAGCATGAATGCAAGTTTATTACATTTGAAGAAACTTTAATAAATCCAATATTCCTTTCAGAAATGAATGGTATAAATCCATTGAGACACATGGGACAATCCAGGTGGTATAGAGAAATCAAGAAAGACAAAACATATTTGGTTTCATTAGATCCAAGTTTAGGAACTGGTGGTAACAATGCAGCTATTCAAGTATTTGAATTACCAACATTTGAACAAGTTGCAGAATGGAATCATAATTTGACACCCATCCAAGGACAAATAAGAATTTTACGAGAAATTTTATTATATATTATTGAAGAACTTGGGCATGAAAACAATAATAGTTTATATTGGAGTATTGAAAATAACACTGTTGGTGAAGCCGGATTGGTGTGTATTAAAGAATTAGGTGAAGAGCGTTTTCCAGGAATGTTTCTGTGTGAACCTCAGAAAAAAGGACATGTTAGAAAATATCGAAGAGGATTTAGTACAACCCATAAAACTAAAATTAATGCAGCTGCTAGATTGAAATATCTCATCGAATCTAAAAAAATGAAAATATATTCTAAACAATTAATTAGTGAATTAAAGGTATATATTGCAACCGGGGTTAGTTTCCAAGCCAAGCAGGGACAGCAGGATGACTTGGTGGCTGCATTATTATTGCTAGTTAGGATGAGTCAGGTTTTAGCTGATTGGGACCCGACTATATTTGAATCATTTAGTGCTAGAGAACACTTTTTAGCAGAAGAAGAATTCGAATTTCCTATGCCGATATTCTTGGCAAAGTATTCATTTTAGATAAATACAACATGAATAAAAATTTAAATAAAATAGCAAAAGAACTTTTTAATACACTTAGATCCGAATTCTCAACTATTAAATTAGGTAATGAAGATGCAGAAGTAATTGATGAACCAGAAGAAGCCAGATATTTTGAATTTGAATTTCAAAATGAAGGTAAATCTCTTGGTTCTATTACCATATCGATTGATGATGATGATGGATTAGTTGTCATGTTCAGTAATGACATCGTTCATGATGCATTAGATGGAGCAAAACAAAAGTGGTTTAATTTTCTTAGAAGAATGAGGGAATTTGCCAAACGTAGACTTATGAATTTCGAAGCTAGGGATATTTTAAAATCTTTGGATGAAAAAGATTATGGATTTTTGTCAAAAAATCGTAAGGAGAAACAAATGAATGAAAGTAAATTGTGGGGTACTAATAAAACTAGTTACCAAAATATTGGAGAAGCTAGACTGGTAGTGAAACATTCTAGACCAATTAATGGTGAAATTCCACAAGGAAGAGCACATGGCATTGATAGTATATTTGTAGAAAATTCAGCAGGAGAACGTTTTAAATACCCATTTAAACACTTAAATGGTGCACGTGCAATGGCAAGACATGTTTCTAATAATGGAAATCCATATGATAATATAGGGACGTATATTACCGGATTAAGTGAAGAATTGTCCAAATTGAGAATGTTTAAAACGTATGTCGGAAAAAATGAAGTTGTTTCTGAAGCAATGAATTCTGTCCAAACAAAAGTAACAGAGCGAATCGATGAATTGAAAAAACATATTGGTCAATTACACGGTCAAGCATTTTATCAACAATTTTCTGAATCATACGTTGAAAATGAATATCAAGAAATACCAGAAGAAATAATGAATGATTGGGTTGATAAATTGACTGTTAGATTATTTAATGAAGATTTAACATCAGCATTCCCGTACATATACAAATTAATGAACAATACTAAAATTGAAACATTAAATCCAGCTGATTTTTCTGAAGAAGAAACACAATTGGAAGAATCCAATGGTATTGATGCTGTTGTTAAAACATTGAATGAATATGAATCATATATTGATAGTTTGGTAAAAGAAGAAGATGATATTTTTACTGATCCGTCACAAGAAGATGCGTTAGTTGCAGCTATCAATGAACTGTTCCAAGAACCATTGTTACTTGGTGCAAATGGCGTAAATGCTGTTGAAAGTTTGAAAAATATAATTAAAGATGAAGATTTTTTTCAAATATTAGATGATTTAAAAAATGACGATGAAATTGATAATGATTCTGATATTCGTAGTTGGGTTGTAGATTATATTAGATTGCACAATCCAGAAATGGCTGATAAAATCGAAATACCTGATGCTAGTGCGCCAGCTGAACCAGCACCCGAACCAGCACCAGCTGCACCAGCATCACCGGAAACATCCGCACAACCTCCTATGCAAACGCAATCAGTTCAACGATTTGCAAAAGTGGTAGAACGAGCTAAAATAGCTGGGGTAAAATTAACTGACACAATCAAGTTTAATGGTGGGCAGTTAACATTAAAAGACGCTATAATCATGTCTGGTTTGAATGTGGAAGATTATTTTCACGAGGATAACGATGATCAAGGTCATGGCGAAAAAATCGTAGAATTTGTTAAATCTATGTATGATAGACACACCGGAACATTCCCTAAAGGGGAAACCGGGGTTATATTTTCAGTAGAAAAAGAATTTGGTAAACCTGCAACCAAAGTGGCAGCCGAAGCTATTAAAGAGCTTCGTTATGTCCACGAATCTGATAAGATTAAAAAACTAGCAGGTATATAAGAGTAATCTTGTATTAATCATAACATGGTGGTTGGCAAAAGTCAACTACCATGTTTATAAACTATTGGTATTTTATACCATTTCGGCACTTTATTATGGCAATTTAAAATAGGAAAACAATTATGGCATTATCAAGAATGGAACAAATGAGAGCAAAATTACAACAACAAGAAGATAGACGTTCTGGTGTTGTAACAAGAACAAATCAAGACAAAACGTTATACCCTTTCTGGAATATCCCAGAAAATACCACAACTACTATTAGATTTTTACCAGATAGTGATTCAGCAAATCCTTTTATCTGGATAGAAAGATTAATGATCAACCTACCATTTCCTGGTATCAAGGATGAAATCGGTAGCAAACCATGCACAGTAAAAATCCCATGTATGGAAATGTACGGGGAATCAGATCCAATCATTGCAGCAGTAAACCCATTCTGGGGGACTGAGTTTGAAGAAACTGCAAGAACGTACTGGAAAAAAAGAAGTTATCTTTACCAAGGATTAGTTGTAGTTGACGGTTTAAAAGAAGGACCAGATGATAAACCAGAAAATCCAATTAGAAGATTTATAATTGGACCACAGATTCATCAATTGGTTAAAACCTTTATACTTGATCCAGAGAATAAAGAAGACCCAGCAGATTATGTAAATGGTATTGATTTTAGGATCAATAAAACCACCAAGGGTAAATATGCGGATTATGCATCTTCATCTTGGTCAAGACATTCACGTGCATTATCAGATGAAGATGTAGAAGCAATCAATCAATTTGGATTGTTTAACTTACGTGACTTTTTACCTAAAAAACCAACTGCGGAAGAACAAGAAATCATTAAAGAAATGTTCGATGCAAGTATGGAAGAACAACCATTTGATATGGCAAGATGGGGTAATCATTTTAAACCATCTGGTTTTAATGATGAAGAATCTGCTGTCAAAAATGCAACTTCATCAGCACCATCACGCACTGTTCAACAAGCAGTAAAACCGAAACTAACAACGGTAGTAGCGGCATCAACTAATGACGATGATGATTCTCCGTTTGCTTCCCAACCAACCCAACAAGCTACACCAAAAGTAGCTGCAGGTGGTAATAGAGCAAATGACATTATCAATATGATCAGAAACAGAGAACAATAATCACATCTAAATAAAGTGGAAGAATGATTCTTCCACTTTATTCTTACATTAGGAGAAACACTATGAAACCATTCGATGTTTCAAAATTCAGGAAATCGTTGACTAAATCAATCGAAGGACTTGGTATAGGATTCAATGATCCAACAGATTGGATCAGTACTGGTTCATATGCATTAAATTTCTTGATTTCTAAAGATTTTAAAAAAGGAATACCATTAGGTAAGGTCGCAATTGTAGCAGGCCAAACTGGTTCTGGAAAAAGTTATATATGCTCCGGTAATGTAATTAAGAATGCACAAGAACAAGGCATTTTTGTTGTGTTGATTGATAGCGAAAATGCCTTAGATGAATCATGGCTCAATGCATTGGGGGTACAAACTACGGAAGATAAGTTGTTAAAGTTAAATATGGCAATGATTGACGATGTTGCCAAAACAATCAGTGAGTTCATGAAAGAATATAAGTCATTGAATGATGCGCCAAAAGTTCTTTTTGTAATAGACTCATTGGGAATGTTAATGACACCAACTGACGTTGATCAATTTGATAAAGGTGATTTAAAAGGTGATATGGGTAGAAAACCCAAAGCATTAACCGCATTAGTTAGAAATTGTGTGAATATGTTCGGTAGCTACAATGTAGGATTGGTTGCAACTAACCACACCTATGCAGCACAATCATTCATACCAACTGATGATGTAATTAGCGGTGGTCAAGGACAAATTTATGCTGCTAGTATAGTTATATCAATGCAAAAATTTAAATTAAAACTTGATGAAGAAGGAAATAAAGTTTCAGATGTAAAAGGAATTAGAGCAAAATGTATGGTAGCAAAAACCAGATATAATAAACCATTTGAAGAAATTGAATTACACATCCCATGGGAACATGGATTAGACCCGTATAGTGGATTATTTGATTTGTTTGAGAAAAATAAGTTGATTGTAAAGGATGGAAACAGGTTTGCATATATTGATATTGATGGTGTAATTCATAAATATACAAAATCAGAATGGGCTACTAATGCAGATAATATATATGATAAAATCATGAATGAATATTTTGAAAAAATTGAACAAATTGAACAATCACTAGTAATCGATAAACCAGATGTTATCGAATAATATATATGGGTTTATTTATAAATCAACATTACCGAATGGTAAGTTTTATATAGGACAACATAAAATAATTAGCAAAACTACATTAGATCCTACATATGTAGGATCTGGTATTTTAATTAAAGCATATATAAAAATCCATGGTAAAGCAGGAATAATACGCGAGATTCTAGAATATGCATATTCTAGAGAAGAATTGAATGAACTGGAATTAAAATATGTTAACAATGAATTGTTAAACGATGAAAATTGTTTAAACTTGGACACAGGTGGACGTACCACAGTACGTTCATTAGAGGCAAATAAACGCATTAGTATTGGAATATCTAAAGCTAGAAAAGAAAATCCTGAAAAATGGCCTAATAGGTATGGGAGTGACAATAATAAATCAAAACACTGGAAAATTATTTCACCAGATGGTACAGAATATTTGATACACGGTGGATTACAAAAATTTTGCGATATTAATGGAATTTCATACCATGGTATTGTTGATGCATACAAGAAAGGGTATATACCGAACAGAGGTAGTAGTAAGAATTGGAAATTAATAAATGTAGAATGCAATGTTGGTTCAAGCAGACCAGTGCATAATAAAGGTGAATATAGAGCTGGTAAAAATAATCCAATGTATGGAAAGACACATTCTGATGACACGATCAATAATATGATTGTCAAGATGAACGGAAATAAAATAAACACAAGACCATATCAGATTACTACACCAGCTGGGATTAAATTTCAATTACAGACTACTGTAAAACAATTTTGCTTAGAAAATAACATACCAAAGTATGTGATCGCTAGATATGTAAATACTAATAAATCATACAATGGGTGGTTTTTTGAGTTATCAACACAAGAAAATTAAGGAAAAAATATGAATGAAAATCAAATTGCAGACATATGGTTGTTTTTTAAAGAATATTTAGATAGGAAATTAATTGACACCGTTGCTGAAAGATATATAGAATTATTAGCTGATCATGGTGTCAGAGATAAATTATTGGATTCTTCTTTAGGATATGATGATACCTTAGATGAGGCTATCCATTATTATCTTGGTGATGAAGAATCTGTTGAAGATGATGAATGGGATGATGAGTAATGAATTGGTATTCTATTGTAGTTAGAGATGATTCCAAAATACCGGATGCAGTATCTTATTACTATGCAGAATACCAAAATGCAAAGACTGAATGTGAAATCAAAGGTACGCTTGAGAAAATATCTCAAGCGTTACCTGGAATTGTTGAACATCGTTTTTCACAGTTACAGGACATCGATGCTATTTTGCATTATTTAAATATAGAACGTAATAAGATTTATAAAGTCGAATACGAAAAATACTTGTTAACATATCAAAAAGTATTAAAATCATCTGAGATTGAAAAATTTGTCAAAGGGGAAGCTTCCATTGCTGATATGGATTTATTAATAGGCGAAGTTTCTAAAATTCGTAATTTATATACCGGTATAATAAAAGGATTAGATATTAAACAGTGGCAAGTAACTAATATTACTAAATTACGAGTTGCTGGATTGGACGATGCTCAATTATCTTAAATGGGTAATTTTTTTAATATCATCAAATATATATGCTAACACTGCGATTATTGATCATAATAACGGTGGTGATGATAAAAAAATATTTTCCGGTGAATGGAATATATACAGAAATGCGTTATATAATAACTGGTCATTTATGGATTATGGCCCACAATGGACATATGGTGTGCAAATAGCAAATGTAAAACTTTTGGGAGATCAAATGCAAAATTATGAAAATGATACCTATATAAACTTAGCTAGAAGAGTTTCATTCAATAAAATTTCAGTTGAGATTGGTGGACAGGCTGGATATAATTTTGGAAATACTCCTAAAAAGTTACATGCAACCTCGTATGCTGATATCACTTATAGCATTTCTGACACTTTATCAACCCATTTCGGGGGGTATTATGTCAATGATGAATTAGCAACAATTCATCAACCATTTAATTTTCAAGCTGGTATAAAATATAAAATTAACAAATTCATCATAACAGGTGATTATTACAGCGGTAATAATAATTTATCAGGTGCTGTTATTGATGTTTATTACCAAATCAGCAAAAATTTGCGTCCTTATATTGGAATAATGGTCCCTGAAACCAATTCTGGCAATGAATTTGCTGGAATTACCGGATTCACATGGAAAATATTCTGATAAATAATATATATATATAAAATGAGGATATATTATGATACCAGTATTTATTGGATATGATAGCCGTGAGGCGATATCATTTCATACATGCGTAAATAGCATTATTAGAAATTCAAGCAAACCTGTTCAAATAATTCCGTTAGCACTTAACTTAATACAAGAGTATACTGAATCGCATACAGACGGTAGCAATGATTTCATTTATAGCCGATTTCTTGTACCATATTTAACTGGATACGAGGGATGGGCTATTTTTTTGGATGGTGATATGATTGTTCAAGGAGATATTGCAGAATTATGGGATATGAAACATTATGCAAAAGATGTTTTAGTTGCCAAACATGATTACAATACAAAATATCCTACCAAATATTTTGGCGCAAGTAATGATAATTACCCTAGAAAAAATTGGTCCAGTGTAATTTTATGGAACTGTCACTCAGATGCAAACAGGATATTAACCCCATCATTTGTTCAGCAGTCTACTGGAGCTGACTTACATCGATTTAAATGGATCGACGATGAAAGAATTGGTGAATTGCCACTAGAATGGAACTGGTTAGATTTAGAATACAATCCAAATGAAAATGCTAAAATAATACATTATACCATAGGTGCACCGTGCATTAAAGAATATGCAGATAAAGGAATGGCAAATGTATGGCACAAAGAATATAATTTAACAACGTATTGTAAAAATTAGTGAAAGTCGGTATATTTTATAATTCAGTAAATAACATAACAAAACATCCTCATAAATTTTCTGCAATGAATTCATTTATGAGAGGAGTATCGCATAGCGACTCTGTTATTGAATATTACTCAAGCGTTTTTGAATTAGATACTTCTATTGATGCTGGTTTAATTCTTGGATACACCACAGAAAACAATTTAAGAAAACATATTATTACATCACTCGAATTAAATAATATACCACGGATTTATATTGACAGTAATATCTTAAATTATTCAAATAGTTCACAATATTGGCATAGATATAGTTTAAATTCTGTATATCCAGAAAATGGAAATTATCTATTAGATAATATAGATCGTAATAAATGGAATGATTTTAGTTTATATCATAATGTCAAATTAAAACCTTGGCGGAAATCTGGTGAACACATTCTTATTTTATGCCAACGAAGTAATGGATGGAACCTTTTTGGAAATAATCACTTAGAATGGATATTTACTACAGTAAATGACATAAGAACATACAGTGATAGACCAATTATTATTAGGCTACATCCTGGCGACAAATACAAAAATTTTATAAAAGTGGAAATAAACAAAACATTGAAAAATGTAATAGTTTCCACTAATGAAAATATACGACAAGACTTGGATAATTGCTGGTGTACCGTAGGATACAATTCTACTCCAAATGTAATTTCCATAATAGAAGGAATACCAAATATTATATATGATCCCATAAATAGTTGGGCCAGTGAATGTTCAGGAAATGATATATCATCTATTGAAAATCCATCAATGCCTGACCGTGATGAATGGATTCATAAAATAGCTAATATTCATTGGTCAAATTATGAAGTTGGTATAGGAACATTATGGAATAGAATTAAAAATTATATTTCTGCTGCTCATTAATAAAAATGCAGTTACTTTTTCTATTACCTTTTGCACTCCATATATAACTATTTTCATTCATTTCCCAATCTATATAACCAATTGGCAATAATCCTGCATTATACTTTGCTACACATTTATCAAGTTCAACCTGATCTAAAAACCAATATATGTTATCTCGTTCCAATTCCGCATATATATTATTTGCAAAATCCGATAAAAACTGTTTAGACCTCTCAGTGAATAATATTGCACCAGCTAAATGTTCTCCAGATTGTTTTCTGTACAAATAAAAATCTTTATCTTCATTTTCCATCGTGATTTGGAAATCTCTTATCACAATCCCATCAATATCTATAGCTAAACAACGAGAACCTTTTGATAGAATTTCATTTAGCCTAATAAATCTACAACATGCATAATAAGTTTTAATAATTATATCTAATAATTTTTCCCTTCCATACAGAATACCTTTATCGTACATCTGCTTTTCCCGATGGTTATCAAAGTAGTCTCTGGTTAACCAATCATCTACCATATCTTCAAATACCATGACTGAAATTTTTTCATATGAATAGGTTACTCTATCCTGTTGTAACCATTCTAATTGTTTTTTGTTAGGATTATATAAATGAATATGAATTGGATAATTGGTGTTTGTTAATATGCTATTAATTAGTGGTTTTCCATGTAGTTCGAAGTAATGGGAGTCACCAGCTGTATAAATGAATGGTGATGATGGTGGGTTGTTGCCTAAACGTGTTGGAACTATCATATATTCTCCAAAAACAATATTTATAAATACTGTATCTATAATATTTTTATATAACAGTATGCATCATAAAAATCTTAATAAAATGTTAAATCAATTAAAAAGTAGTGCAAAGAAACGTGGGATACAATTTAGCCTTACAATTTGTGATTTGAATAATCTAAGTTTCCCGATATCATGCCCATTACTAAATATTAGTATAGATTACAATAGGCGCGATCTTGGTGATAATAGTCCTAGTGTAGATAGGATCGATTCGGCAAAAGGGTACGAACCAGATAATATTATGATTATATCATATAAAGCAAATAGAATGAAAAATAATGGAACATTAGAAGAACTGCGACAAATGGCAAGATTCTATATAGGATGAAGATATCAATATTTACTAAATACGGTGCATTAAATTCGACACCTATTTTTAATTGTATAACAAGAGGATTATCAAAATTAAATCATGACATTGTATATAACTCATATGATGCGGATTTATATATAATATGGTCGTTGCTGTTCCATGGAAGAATGGAGCCAAATAAATTTGTATTAGAGCATGCAGCATCCACTGATAAACCTATCATAGTGATAGAAGTTAGTTCATTAAACCGTAATACATTGTGGCGAATCGGTATAAATGGACTTAACCTACCAAATAAAACATTCCAACCAAATAGACATCATCACATAGGTATGGCACTTAAACCATGGAATACTACTGGTGAACATATTCTTATATGTGGGCAACGAACAAATAGTCATCTTTGGAAACACGGTAACGTCAATAACTGGCTGATTAATATGATTGAATCAGTCAGAGAATATACCGATAGACCTATAATATTTAGACCACATCCTCGTGAACCATATTTCAAAGATTTATCCAACTATAATGTTAGTGTTCAGCAGCCAGTAAAAATACCAAGCACATACGATGATTATGATTTTTCATTAGAAAATGCTTGGATAGTGATCAATTCATCATCCTCACCTGCTATACAAGCCGTCATAAACGGTATACCAGTAATAACAGACGCACATAACATCGCATACCCAATGTCAACACCATTGGCAGAAATTGAACAACCTTGCTATCATAATAGAGAAGAATGGTTCGATCTAGTATGTCATATGGAATGGTTTTCATATGAATTGGAAGATCCAACCATTTTATCAAATATTTTATCGGACGTACTACAATCTTAACATATAACACACGGTTGCGAACACAATGTCAATGAAAAAACGAGAACTACTGAATTTGGATATCACGGATTATTGGAAAAAATTTAGAAAAAAAGTGACAATGAGTAAATTATGGAATGAGCGGAATTTAGAACATGGTGAAGTCACTGCTAGAACCTTAGAAGTCGAATTTGTCCCATTTAATCAAAGTATATTTGTCGAAGACTCGGCGGCATTAGACGAAAAATTAAGAAGAATCGGATTCGAACCATTGGTTGGATTTCCTGATGAAAATTTGTATTCTGTATTTTCTAGAATAATGTACCATAAACAATTTAATGTAGCATTAAGTCTATATAAACCAGAGCACAGTTATGCTATTCTCACGGCAATTGATATCGTAAATGATTCTATTAATTCAAATTATGATAGATCAATTGCTCTAACTGTATTCTTATCAGCAGTGAGGCGATTGATGCCAACACCTGCCACTAACAAAAAACAAACATTATTGGGATAAGGTGTGGATATTCTAGACAAACTAAATTTATGGTTAGTCATAATAATGCTTGTTTTGAGTACACTAGCATATGTATCAATCCTATAACAGAAATTATAATAACGGAAAAATAAAAATGACAGTCCTAATCAACAAAATTAAAGATGATTTGACTAACTTACGCAAACAAGCTGTAGACAAACAAGCAATATCACTATTAACAACATTATATAGTGAAGCAGCCAATGTTGGTATCAATGACGGAAAACGTTTATCAACCGATGATGAAGTGCTTCGAGTGATTAAAAAGTTTATAAAAGATATAGACTTGTGTTTACTGCATGCAACTGATAAGGATTCATACTTACGAGAACGTGAAATAATTGAACAGTATCTGCCAAAACAGCGATCAGAAGATGAGTTAAACGAAATTATATCTTCTTACATAACCAGTTCTGGAAAAACAGCAAAAGCTGATATCATGAAATATCTGAAATCTGCTTTTGGTGGAAAGTATGATGGAAAATTAGCATCCAATATTATTGATACAATTAACTCTTAATATGATAGTTCGTTCATTGTATGGCAGGCATGTTGTCAATCAACATATTTTCGGGGTCTATGATATAGAATTAGAATCACAATGGATATCACCAACTGGATTTATTGTTAAAATAGATAAAGTTGATAAAGTTGAGTTATTAATTCAATTTAGTGACATTGATGATCCAACTAAAATATATATCAAAGATACTATATCATTTCAATCAAGGTATTCAAAAATATTATGAATGAACGTTCTGTTAAAATGGAAAAGGTATTACATTTTCCAGTATTATCTATTTTCGATGGTGGAACTATTGAAGATGTTAAAGAAAAATTAGATCAAGAGTATTCAAAACTTAAATATATAATTGACGAAGGGAAGTTTATAACATTTGGATATGATAAACAAACTAATGATACGTATATTAAGATATGGAGAATGGAAACAGATCGTGAATATCAGAATAGGTTAAAGAGAATTGAACAAATGAATTCTGCCAGAGAAATACGAATGGAAAAATATAAAAACAAATGATAAATTCATGTAAATTAACTATTTTGGATGAAGTAAATTGTAAGTTTGAAGGGTTGCCTGTTGAAACTAGACGAAAGCTTGCGAAAAAATTCAAATATATTGATCCTGTTGCAAAATATCAACCAGCCGTTAAACTTGGTAGGTGGGATGGATCTATCCAATTTTTTAGCATAGGTGGAACAGGTTACTTGGTACATTTACCTGAAATCTTAAAAATAATAGAAGATGATGGTATTGTCATCGATGATTTTGAGGATCTTCGTAAACCAATTAAATTAAGTTTCCCCACAATAACCACTGATTTTTGGGGTGATACAAAATGGCCAACAGGACACCCAAAAGAGGGAGAACTTATTAGGTTACGAGAGGATCAAGTAGAAGCAATAAATTTGTTTGTAACTAATCCCCAGAGCATCCAGGAACTGTGTACGTCATTCGGGAAATGTCAGCCACTTGATAGTAAAGTATTAACACCATCTGGGTTCGTCGAGATGGATCAGATTTCAGTTGGTGATATAGTATTGACTCCAGACGGAACACACTCGACGGTACTTGATACTTATTACCCAGGAGAAAAGGATGTATATGAAATTACATTTGTTGATGGACGAACTGCGAGAGCATGCGGAGACCATATATGGAAAGTTCATAATCATGCATGGCGAGGAAGCAAGAAAGGGGTTTGGAGGCATATAACCACACATGATATCATTAAATTATTGAATTCTGCACCACGTGGGTTAAAAATACCATTGGTATCATTATCACACGATGTTTCAGATATTGATTTACCAATAGACCCGTGGTTATTTGGTTTTTTGATTGGAGATGCCAGTTTTAGACATGGTAGAATCACTATATCAACTGGTGATGACGAAATACTGACTAGAATATTAGGTGTACTAGATGATGATTATACACTAAAACACTTGGGGAAATATGATTATGCAATAGTATTTAAAGACAAAACGACTAGATTCCATAAACGTTCTGAATTTTTATTAGAAAAAGGATTCAAACATGAACAGTCGTCATTTCACAAGTATGTAAAAATATTAATGGATTTGAATTTAATGGAAACATATAGCCATAATAAATTTATTCCTGAAATATACATGAATGGAAGCTATAATCAACGAATAGAATTAATTCGTGGACTAATGGATAGCGATGGTACTTCTAATAACGGTGGCATTTCATTTTCAACATGTAATAATCGATTAGTATCTGATATATCAAAATTGATATGGAGTATAGGTGGTATTACTAATGTATATACTAAACACCCGACTTATACCCATAATGGCGAAAAACGTTGTGGGAAATTAGCATATGAAGTGTATATTAGGTATCCTCGTCCATGGGAACTATTTTCATTAACCAGAAAAAAAGACAAAACGGGATATAAGTATAATTATGAACATAGATTGAATTTAAAAATCGATAGGGTTTCAAAAGTATCACATGAGCCAGTTAAATGCATAATGATTGATCATCCTGACCATTTATATGTAACGGATAACTATGTAGTAACCCATAATACGGTAACTACTGCCACAATGGTTAAAGTATGTGAACCATATGGTAGAACCATTACTATTGTTCCTAATAAAAGTTTAGTTGAACAAACAGAAGAAGATTTTGTTAATTGTGGATTAGATGTTGGTGTATATTATGGTGAACGTAAAGAATTAAATAAAACCCATACTATATGTACATGGCAAATTTTGGGCATACTAGATAAAACATCTAAAAAATCAACTGATAATGATTCCCTTACTTTAGAAAAATTTTTGGATGGAGTTAATGCAGTAATAGTTGATGAAGTACACCAAGCAAAAGCAAATGTCCTGCGGCAATTATTAACACAGAATTTAAGAGATGTCCCCATCAGGTGGGGACTAACCGGAACAATACCAAAAGAAGATTTTAATTATCAGTCATTGCTAACCAGTTTAGGCCCAGTAGTCAATGAAGTGAAAGCATCAGAATTGCAAGAGCAGGGAATATTATCAACCTGTCACATTCATATTATGCAATTAATTGATTTCATGGGATTTAAAAAATACCCAGATGAAGTAAAATATTTGGTTACCGACAAAAAAAGAGTTGAATTTATGGCAAAAATGATTACATCCATTGCTGAATCTGGAAATACCTTAGTACTGGTGACTCGCATTGATACAGGAGAAATGCTACAATCATTGATTCCGGGATCAGTATTCGTATCAGGTGCAGTAAAAACTAAAGATCGCAAGGATGAATACGACACATTTAAGACTGAAAATAGTAAAATACTAATAGCAACTGCAGGAGTTGCGGCAGTTGGAATTAACATTGTGTCTTTATATAATTTAGTCATGATAGAACCTGGAAAATCATTTGTGAGAGTGATACAGTCTATTGGTAGAGGGTTACGCAAAGGATTTGGCAAAGAACATGTAGACATTTGGGACATCACATCAACCTGTAAATTTGCTAAACGGCACTTAACTGAACGAAAACGATATTACAAAGATGCTTTGTATAATTATACCGTTAAAAAAATAGAATGGAATTGATATGAGAATTTTGACAGTCGAAAATAAAATTTACGATTTAACGCATTTACCGGATGAATTGGATGAAGACATAAGATATGCTATACTAAACAATAGTGTGCCTAGTTCACCTGATTTTTTCTTCCATCCATTGGTGATCATAGATATATTTAATAGTCCAGCCATAGTGTTGAAGATAGGTGAACATGAAATCACGGTACCAGTCGATTGGAGTCTTGCCGTTGGTGATAGTTTATCTGGTAGTGATGTGGAAATAATACCGTTAACATCTCTGAATGATAGAGGATTCGAAGCATTCTGCTATAATCCATTGACTAGCTTCAGGGTAGAATATAAACCAGTAACCATAACAAATTTTTATAATGATGTAAAGTGGTACTTCCCACACCTGAAACAAAATAATTTATTAGCATACCCAATAACCACTAATGATGAATCATTGTGTGTTTTTATTATTAAAGATTTTTCTCGACAAAATGAAATTATTGATTTACATAAACTGTTATGAGCGACCCACTAGAATTGGCAGAAGTATTAAAACTCATTGATCGTCATGAATTAAATATATGGGAATCATTAGATGAAAACCAACAAAAAGAATTAAAGAAAACATTTTATACGCTGAACAGATACATAAGTAGCATAAAAACCAACGACAATGAGCTACAGGCGCATCTAGTGAGAACGGTGAACGAGTACTACAATAAACACTGGAATGCGCTACAATCGCATCCTGGTCTGTTATGGAGACTATTATGCATATGCTCCCCTGTTAACAATACATTATTTCATGAATGGATTGGTTACAAACGAACAAAGAAGAATCCTGTAGTAAAATTCTTAGAAGAAATGTATCCACTGATGAAGAGCGATGAATTAACACTATTGGCTAAAATAACCCCAGTAGATGAGCTGAAAACATTGGCAGCACATCATGGGTATACCAATAAACAAATAAAGGCAATATTTAAGTAATGGGCATTTGTAAATTTTGCAATAAAGAGTTCTTACGTGATAGCACACTGTCATCACATGTTTGCGAACAAAAACGAAGACATAATGCAAGAAATGAAAAACATAGTGTTATTGCATTGAATGCATTTGTAAAATTTTATGAATTAAGTTCACCATTGTCATCCGGTAAAAAAACATTTGATGATTTTGTTAAAAGTCCATATTATAATGGGTTTATAAAATTTGGTAGTTTTGTCAATAACATCAAACCATTGTACCCAGAAAAATATATTGATTATTTAATTAAGAATTCTATACATTTAGATAAATGGTGTAAAGATTCGGTGTATGATAAGTATGTAATTTCTTTAATTTATACTGAATCTGTTCAAACTGCCCTTGAGCGTAGTGTAATGACTATGCAAAAATGGGCCGATGAAAATGGATCTGAGTGGAATAAATATTTCGATGATGTTAATTTAAACGTGGCTTATTATCATATAAAAGATGGAAAAATTAGTCCATGGTTGCTCATAAATGCAGCAGGTGGTATGCGATTGTTATCAAGGTTTCGTGACGATCAATTAAATACTATTAACACGGTATTGGATGCTGATAAATGGGTTAATATATTTAATAGCAAACCTGATGATGTTGAATTTGTTAATAATATAGTTGAGGCTGCAAACTTATGAGTAAAAAGAAGCATAAAAAACATAAAATAAAATATACCAAACCAGGGTATACTAATTTAGCCCCATTGTCTACTAATGTAAAAATAGAAATTGCTGCCATAGAAGATGATCATTCTGTCCATATAAAAATGTCAGGATTTGGTGATTTTGATGATGTAATTGATTATTCTGAATTTTTAGCTACATATCTTCCACTGTTGTTATATAAAACAGAGATAGTCCAGTAATGCCTGATATTGTTATTGATTTTATAAATCGGTTGGATGCGCTTGATGTGTTGCCGCATGTAAAAGCAGTTAGAAAAACAGATGATGGATTCGCTCCCCATAATACTGGGGTGTATTTTCATAATATCCCACATAATCCATTCACTGGTATGGCAACTGTTGATTATAAAGAAGCAGAGAATCGTGGGTATTTTAAGATGGATTTTTTAAATGTGTCTGCATACAATGGCGTTACATCTGAGCAGCATTTATTAGAACTATGTAATAAGGAACCAGATTGGGATCTATTATTAGATTTGGATGTTGTTGGAAAATTATTTCAAGTGTCAAATCATTTTGAAACGCTAGTCAAATTAAAACCACGTTCGATTGAACAGTTGGCAGCGGTATTGGCAATTATTAGACCAGGAAAAAAACACCTGATTAATAAATCATGGGATGAAATAATGGAAGAAGTTTGGTTAAAAAGTGATGATGGATACACCTTTAAAAAAAGCCATAGTTTTTCCTACGCAATGTTAATAATTGTACAGTTAAATCTTAATTTTTAGGTATTCTAATAAGTTGAACTGATTTTGTTTTTTGTCTCTTTACTGCTAGTTGTGACATATTTACTATTGGTCCCATTAACACCTGTATATCTTTATTGGTAAATGTTTTTATAGAGTATTTAAATGCATTCATTTCATTTCGTAAAAATATATTAATTGGTATTTTATGATTTGATTCCCACCACCATATATCTCCTAATTCTAAAATCTCTGGTAATTGATTCTGATATTTTACTAAGTTAAGATCGTAAAAACTAGTTACAAATGAATCTTGGTTTATTATTATACCAACATATTCATTACTACCATATTGAATTACGGAAATAAACGGGAACTTGTCTGCAATAGTGTCTCTCAAATTGATCATGATGTGTCCAAAATAAATATAAGATATTTATGTTTTGAGATAAATACTGTAATGCAAAAAATATCAAGTTACATTTATAAGAATAGAATCCAGATTGTAAGTGATGCTGGATATTTGCCAACGGAGTGGAGAATAGTGTTTCAACGAACAATCAACATATACCAAGGCATTGAAAACACCATTGAGTTTGATATAAAAAATGGTGATCAACGCCGATTAGATGTATCAGGTTTAACTATGAAAATGGTTATACTGGATGAATTAAACCAAGAATTATGCACCGTTGCCGTTATCCCTGTACCAAATACTAAAGGTCTTGCAAGTTGCACAATCCCATCATCTTCGCTATCATCAATAAAGCCTCAATTATTGAAGTATTCATTGTATGTTTTAAATAGTAATGGAACAAAGTCACCAATTTATGGTGATGTGCAATATGGTATGGGTGGAAAATTACGTTTATGGGATGGGGTAGTTCCAGAAGAATTGCCACCAATCATCATAAACACATTTACATTTCTACCAGATGATACTGCTTTTCCGACAATGACATATAATTATTTCAGCGAAGCTGTGGAAATTAATCCACCAAATGATGCTATTACTAAGCCATATATAAACTTAGAGTTCATTGCCGAAAATTTGGATGCAGATGTTTCCATACAAATAACAAATTATGCTGTCGTAAGTACTGCAACAGCTTGGACAACTATTGAAACTTTTTCTATATCTCCTTCAACCACTATAGTATTAAAACAATATAATGAAATTATTGATTATTCAAATAATGTCGGTTGGATGCGAGTTAAATATACTCCACGTAATGGCAACGTTGGAAAAATTAAACAAGTATCAATCAAATTATAAAATTCTTATATGAGTATCATTATTGATACCGTATTGGCACACTTACCATTCAAACAAAAGAAAACACCAAGTGGATGGATTTCGTTTGATTGTGTCGCATGTAGACACATCGGAACAAGTCCAGACACCAGGAAACGTGCAGGAGTTCACGTTAGTACTGATAGTATTTCATACTCGTGTTTCAATTGTGGGTTTAAAGCAAGTTGGGCTAACGGTAAACCACTTAGTAATAAATTCAAAAAACTTCTTGGGTGGCTAAATGTACCTAATGACGCTATATTAGTATGCATCAGAGAAGGATTACAACACCGAACTGATGATATTTCATCACCTACTAATACGATTATACCATCATTTGCACCAATTAATTTACCAGAAGATGCAAAACCTATAAAAGAATGGATCAATAAATCAAATATACCTACCGAATTAGTAAATGTTTTGTCATACATGCATAACAGAGGATTATATATCGACGATTGTGAATGGTACTGGACAGCAGATTCTAAATATAATGATAAATTTATAATACCATTTAAGTTTAGAAATACTATAGTAGGATACACATGTCGAACTATTAAAGAAGATACTAAGTATCGATATCTTAGTGAACAACCTGTTGGATATGTATTTAATATAGACAACCAACTTGATGACAGAAAGTTCGTTATTATTGTAGAAGGACCAATTGACGCTGTGTGTATTGATGCCGTATCGGTTCTCGGAAGTAAAATTAGTAACGTTCAACATGCAATAATTAATAATTTAGAAAAAGAGGTTATTATTGTCCCTGACAGGGATGAGGCTGGAAGTAAATTAATAGATGCAGCAATTGAATATAATTGGAGTGTTAGTTTTCCAGATTGGGACAATGACATTAAAGACGTAAATGATGCAGTAAAACGATATGGTAGATTATATACATTATATAGTATTATAAAAAATAGAGTATCATCATCTACTTTGATACGAGTAAAACAAACATTATGGTTTAATATATGACATTACCAGCAACATATGGATTAGAAGTACAGCAAATATACTTGGAATTGTTTTTATCTGATGCAGAAACATTCGTTATATGCCAATCAATATTTGATCACACGTTATTTGATAAAAAATTACAAGCTCCGGCAGAGTTCATTTATAATTTTGTAAATGACCATTCAACTATTCCAACGTTTGAAATAGTTAATGCAGCGACAGGTTCTAACCTAGAACCATTATCTGATATTAAACAAGCATATTTTGATTGGGTGATAGAACAATTCGAAATATTTACTAGACATAAATCATTAGAAAAAGCAATTATTGAATCTGCTGAATTACTGGAGTCTGGTGAGTATGGATTAGTTGAAGATAAAATTAAAACTGCAGTTCAAATAGGGTTAAATAGAGACTTAGGACTAAATTATTATCAAGATCCGCGTACACGGTTGATGCGAATTAGAGATACTAATGGTCAGATGTCAACTGGATGGACAAAACTTGACAAATATTTATATGGTGGCATGAATCGTGGTGAGTTATCTATATTCTGTGCACAATCTGGTGGTGGTAAATCTTTATTTCTAGCTAACTTGGCATTAAATTGGTCATTTCAAGGATTAAATGTTGTCTATGTTTCATTGGAACTAGCCGAAGATTTGGTAGCAATGAGAATGGATGCCATGATAACCGGAGTAGAAACCAAAAACATATTTAAAAATATAGATGATGTTGAGTTACAAGTTGTCATGCATGGTAAAAAAAATGGGTCTTTACAGATAAAGTACATTCCTAGTGGAAAAACATGTAATGATTTGCGATCATATTTAAAAGAATATGAAGTTAGGTATGGGAAAAAAGTAGACATCTTGGCAGTAGATTACTTAGATTTGTTACATCCAGTACGTGCAAAAATATCTGCAGAAAATTTATTTATTAAAGACAAATACGTAAGTGAAGAATTACGTGTATTAGCGGCAGAAAAGAAATGTGTGGTAATCACTGCATCCCAGTTAAACAGAAGTTCAATTGATGAAGTAGTGTTTAATCATGCTCACATTTCCGGTGGTATATCAAAGATACAAACTGCTGACAACGTGTTCGCCATTAATTCATCACATGCATTAAAAGATCATGGTAAGTATCAATTACAGTTGTTAAAAACCAGAAATTCAAGCGGTGTCGGAAAAAACTTGACATTGAAGTATGATGTTAGTACAATGAGAATAACAGATGATGATTCTGATGATGACGATGATGATGCACCAGTTATTTCAACGTCGCAACTATACTTAAACAATCTTACCAAATCATCAGAAGTGACACCAAATGTCGAAGAACAAACATTTATAAAACCATCTAAAGTTGAAATGAACACCGCTAAACTTAGACAAATGACATTTTCAAGAAATAATACTGAACAACCGGCAGTAAAGGCGGCAACAGTTGGAAAATATGACATCATTGAAAGCGACGACGACCATTTCTAGGGTTACTGAATTTGAAGGAATAGTTGGTTTTATCGCTAGTGTTCTAGTATATAGAGATGATGTACCAGAATTTTTTACACAAATTCCGTGGTGGGTGTTAGCAATACTGTTTTGCTTAATGTGGAATTATCCTATCCTGGTCTATAGAGATACTGATAAAAAAATAAAATGGTTATCAGGGTGGGCATCTAATAAAAACACCAATATATAACAACAGCATACATAACTAATGGTATTGATAATAATGCTGAAATAAGGAAAAAGAATTTCATCGTACTCATATTAGCAAGCATAGTAATTCTCCATGACTATATTATATTTATAAATGATAAATAAATTTATGAAAGTTTATGAAATCATCAATGAATTGACATTCCATGGAAGCCAGTGCACAAAAAACTGTGCCGGACATCGTGCTGGATGGTATTGGGCTAGGAAGCATAACAAAAATGCAAGCCAATGTAATGGTAGTAGTCAGTCATTTAAAAACGGATGCAATATAAATGCAACGCAAAGATCACAAGGTAAAAACCTAATAGGACCGTCTATTAGAGGTGATAAAGGTAAATTCACTAAATTCACCCCTAACAAAAAATAAAGTGATCCATGAATAGAGGATTTAATATATTATTGATTGATGATGATGAAATCAATCTTATTATATTGAGTTCTTATTTGTCATCAATGCAGTTTAATGTATATTGTGAACACTCAATAGAATCTGCCATATTAAATATCCCATTACATAACCCCGATGTAATAATTGCCGACTGTCATTTAAATTCAATCGATGGTATTGAATTATGTAAAATACTTAGACAACATCATAAATGGTATTATATAATTATGATGACAGTCGAAACAGATATGTCCGTATTACAATTAGCATTCAAAGCTGGTGCAAATGATTTTATAAAAAAACCAATAAACACTACTGAACTTCATGGTAGATTAATAAATGCCATGTATATTGTTAATCAGATATATTCAATCAAATTAGAAAATGATAATTTGTCTAAACATAATGTATATTTGGAAGAGCATGCTAACAATTTATATCACCAATTAATAACAGATGTACTTACTGGGTTATATAATAGACGTTATGCAGAAGACAAATTGGTACGGTTATGGAATAACTCATATAGATCATCAATACCATTCTCTATCATAAGCATTGATTTAGATGATTTTAAAATAATTAATGATACTTTTGGGCATGATGTAGGTGATATAGTATTAAAACATGTCGCTAATGTTATCAAAAATGCCGTAAGAATTACGGATGTAGTTTGCAGATTTGGTGGAGAAGAATTCGTCATCATCTGCAGTGATACTAAACCTCACAAATTACCATCATTGTGTGAAAAAATTAGAGTAATAGTACAGAATAGCCAACCTATGTTAAAGTTAGAACAACCAATTACTATAAGTATAGGCGCGGCAATGTGTGATAAATACACCGATTCATCATGGATCGATACTTATAAACGATCTGATATTGCTTTGTATAAAGCCAAAAACAATGGAAAAAACTGTGTTACAATTTATGAATAAATTATTAGTATTATCGTTATTATTTTTAGTTGGATGTGCCCACAATTACCGTGGATACGACAGCTATTATTACCCAGTTCAACCTGTATATTACCCAAGGTATTATCCACAATACCAATACCATCATAATCAGCATCATAACCGACATCACCATCATGAGCACCGTGACAGAGATTAATATACCATTATTAAGAAAGATAATACCACAATCAATTGCCAATGACATCGTGGGTGTACAACCTATGTCAATCCCATCAGCATCGATTTTTTCAATGAGAAATAGATATGACTGGACTCCGGTAATAGTGAAATCAGTTGGCCAACTAGATAACACTCACGAAACAGCATTCATTTATTACGTAAGATCAAATTTTACAAGTATGCATGACTCACATGATCAATTGGTAGAATCAATCTTATGGTGCGAAGAATCATTTAAAGATAGATTCTATCATGGCATTGATGAGGATGGATATTTTCGTTTTTACTTTAAAAAAGAACAGGATAGAACATTATTTGTGTTAAAATTTGGTGAATAATGAAAAAACATGAGTTACTATTCAGAAGTAATGAAGTGTTCAGTGCCTATGAATGGTATGAAAATACACATGGCACCGAACCATCTACTAAAGAATTCGAAAAAGAATTCCATTGCAAAATTCTAAAAGATGTGATACAATTTGATAACCAGCGAGATTACACTTACTTTATTTTAAGATGGTGTTGACCATGAAACAATTTGCACCGGTAGTATATCCGTTAAAATATAAAATCCGCGACAGATTACGCGGGACTGCTAACTATGATTATAACTTTAATGTTCGACGTAATATCCCAAACATAATCGATAGAATTTTTGCAAAATTGCACTACCTTGGGTCACATTCATATGTTGTTGGAAAATGGCATAAGATTGAAACCAAACTGTTAAAACACCATCCAAATAGATTTTAATAATGGCTGATTATAAATTAGTGGTAACGTCAACTGGATGGCGAGAATCGTATGCTATTATCCCACGAAAATTAGCTAGTGGTAGATGGATATGGTTTGATACTTATTTTTATAGGGCAATTGTCGGTGTTGACTCGGCTGGGTTTTTTAGTGAAATAGAGCGTGGTGATATTTTTCATGTCATATGCAATCCAGATGATGCAATATTCCCAATAGAGGCACTTATTCAATGAAAATTAAAGATATTAGATTCATATGTTTAGATTCCCCTCGTTGTTATAATTGGCGGAATCATTTCACAATATTCCCTAGAACAACGATATCAGGAAAAACTATATGGATGAAATGGATCTACAAAAGAAATATCCGGGTTGTTTTTAATTTTACCCATACCGGAAACCCTGTTATTGATAAAATACAATATGGTACATCATTTGATGTAATAGCAAACCCATTCAACCACTTAGAAAGATATAAAGATGATCCATGGTAATATCATACGTAAAAAAATTAATTGATAAATGGAAAGTTTTTCGAATATTAAAAAAATTCTGTTATAATACAATCAATGATTATAACAGAACAGTTGATCCACTTATAAATCGTAGGTCTAATACCATTAAGGAATTTTATCATGGTTATCCATATATTGCAATTGTGTACATGTCAAAAAATTATAATCTATCAGTGGATCAATTAGGTGATTGGTGTAAACTACATTGTAAAAATAGATGGAGAACTGATTGGCATCGGTCATTTCGTTCATGGGGTGATACTGGTTCTTCTGTGGTTGACGTATATGATGAAATAAATGCATTAACAGGCATAGATTTTATGGTGTTCGCATTTGTCAATGAAAAAGATTATAATTGGTTTATATTATCACACAACATAATACCATAATTAAATAATGATAATAGAACTTGAATATAGAAAAGATCGACACAAATGTTTTGAAATGCTGGCTTATTGTAATAAAACTTTTGGTCCATCAACTGACTCAACGTGGCGATTACGACAATTAGCAAAAATACAATTCTATGACGAACGATATTATACAATGTTCATATTAAAATGGGGGATATAATGAGTCCATGGAAACAATATCTTAATACATTACGTCATTGTTATGAAATCAACAGAATATTCAGTTCTGCAGAAAGTACAGAACTTAAAATAATGAAAATCACTGAAGATTTTCAAAAAATATATCCTGGTAATTATAGATTAGATTGGAAAGTTAATACTCAAACATGGACAATGGAATTACACCCATTCTTTGAAAATGAAAAATATGCGAATTGGTGGCATCTAAAATATGATTGATTATAAACTTCCTATGAATCCATTCGATGTATTTGATAGGTTTCATAAACTACCAAAATGGGAACAAACATTAAGATCTCATGTAATCCTCGCCAGAGCATTACTTGATGACAATATGTTAGATACCGTGTATAATATTATGCAACAGAAATGTCCAGGTGACTATACCTTAATACTTGTTAACAATGATATTAATATCGTATTCAACAACGAACATAAAGAATTACTCTGGAAAATAAAATACTCATGAAGACTATTGATATATTAGAAGATACAGATGTTGTATTTCTCACCGATTGGTGTAGACCGTTACAGATCGTGTCTATGAATGGTGGCCATAGTGATTATTATAGTTTTGAGAGTTGTTATTCAGGATCACCAGAGAATAATGCAAAATGGGTACGTGTGTATCAGGTGTTTGGTTCTGTATGGTTCAACAAACAAGTGAAAGACTTCCCTAAAGAACCATTGTATGAGTTTATTAGGGGAGATATCCCAAAACATCACACCTACGGAAAAACAAAAGCAGAAAAAAGATTTGAATATAAACATGAATACTTGTTACAATCAATGCATATTGGAAGGTATAGAGGGTTACTATTAAAAACTATTTTCACCAATTATCCAGACTATTTTAAATGGGCATGTGATAAAGGTATAATTTTGTCAGAAAATCAATATATTGAGAAATCTTAATGATATTTACTACGTGGTTTCATATTAGTGAAAAATTACCCGATGAATCTGGATGGTATCTTGGATTCAAGGATATATCATTTGGTGATGATTATAATGAAATTAAATATTTTTATTTTGACAAGCGTGACAGCAATTTCACAGAGTCACTTTATAGTAATTCATGGTGTAACGTAAAATATTGGACAGATATTAGATTTGATGATATTATCCATAAACAATTAAACGCATCTGAAAAACTATGTGCAGATAAAGCACTAGCTGCAATTGATAATTATAACATTATTACCGGATTATCGATATGATAAACTGGATATCAATTAATAATAAACCATCTGAATCCAAAGAATATCTGGTAGAATACCATGAATATTTTGGTATAGAGTATATTAAAGGATATAAAATAATACAATGGGATAATGACTTTAAACTGGAACAGCGGCAGAAAGCATATAGATATGCTGAAGTACCGGAACACATACAACTGTTACGACAGCAAATAAGTTGACATCACTGATTATATAGTGTAATATATAATTATATATTGACAGCATTGAGAACAACATGAATACCTATTATATTGTATTTGAAAAACATTTTGCAAAATTGACTACTAGTTATTTTTCTTGGGTTATTAGAAAAACACCTAATGACATGGATACAGTTAACGGAATTCAAGCAGAAATATCTATAATGGAAACCGAGTATCAGTGTGATATTAGGATAACTAATTGGAAAAAATTAAATAATGAAAATTGGTTGACACGACTCTTAAAATGGTGTAAACTTAAACTATTCTAATAGGAGAACACCGTGAGCAAGTATGACGAATTAGTAAAAGTAAAAAAATATGACAATGGTTTAGAAATCCATAAATACCATCGCAAAGTTTTTTACAACAATCGTTGGGATGAAGATCCAAACTTGGTTAATGCTCGTGGAACAGTGTACGATGCTGCAGGTAATGTGGTTCAATATGGTTTCACCAAAATATTCAATTTCCATGAAAATGGAACAGTCATTAATCGAAACCACATGGTTCGTGCTGTTCGAAAAATAAATGGATTTTTTGCAGCAGTATCATGGTATAATGGTGAAATATTGGTATCTACCACTGGATCATTAGATAGTGATTTCGTTCAAATGGCCAAAGACAATTTACCATTGGATAAAATGAGTTCATTATTGAAGCAGTACCATAATAGTACTTTTATGTTTGAAATATGTGACGAGCGTGATCCACATATAATCACAGAAGAATTCGGTGCATATTTAATTGGTGCACGTACTAAATATTTAAATTCAGAGTTATACCCTGAACTTTTTTTGGATTCTGTGGCAAAATTGTGGGATGTAAAACGTCCTGAACATAAAGAAATACGTTTCAGTGATTTAGTAGAAGAAACTAAAAAATGCAACCATGAAGGATGGTTAGTTTATGATTTAGAATCACCAACAGTGTTGAAAATGAAATCACCTTATTATTTGGTAAGTAAGTTTTTAGCACGTACCAAAAAAATGGAAGAAATTTTTTCAACTAATTATAAACAAAAATTTGACGAAGATTTTCATGAGTTGATAGAGTTCATTCATTTGAACTTTACTAAAGAGCAATTTTTAGAAACTTCTGAACAAGATCGACTGGAAATAGTCCAAGACTTTTTAGACACTTAATATGAACACATTTATCACATCGGATATCCACATATACCACAAAAAAATCATGCAATTCTGCTCAACAAGCAGACCATTTGCAGATGTGGATGAAATGAATAATACAATCGAAACAAATTGGAATCAAGATGTAGGTCCAAATGATTTAACCTATATTCTAGGTGATATTACTTTTGGTAAAATCAACCCAACCATTGATTTTTTGCATCGATTGAATGGCAGAAAAATCCTAATAGTTGGAAATCATGATGATTCGCCATTAGAAAAAAGAGCATTCAGAGAATGTTTCGAGTCGATACATGATTACAAAGAGCTGAAAATGCATGGACATAAAATTGTACTGTTTCATTATCCGATAGAATATTGGAATGGTAAGCATCATGGGTCATTGCACCTGCACGGGCATATGCATGGCAACAAAACGAACACAACTGGTAGAATCAAAGATGTTGGAATGGATACTAACAACTGTAGAGTTTATAATTTGGATGCGTTAATTATGGAAATGTTAAATATACCATTACCGGAAAAAACACATCATGAATAAATTAATAACAGAATTTGATTTTCATAGCGCAACTTTTACAACAAGGTGTGGGTATCCTGTGAAATTACATTCATGGGATAACTCATCACCATATATAAATGGCACAGTATATGTGACGTTGCAAAATGGTATTATATTTGAGCATATTATGAAATGGGACAAAAATGGTGGATCTATTAGAAAAGGTGAGTTTCCGACTGAATATTACTATGATTTAAAATATAAATAATGTCTACTGTAGAATTAAAGGATTGTCCATTTTGTGAACATAAATTCACAGCAAATGATTTGGATGATGCAATCTATCCTATCAATCGTGAACGAACTGTATGGCAATGTGGTTGTGTGATCTGTACTGCTGCTGTTCTTGGTGGAACCGCTGAAGAAGCAGTTTCAGATTGGAATAAAAGATCCAGAAAAGACTGGATGGATTGATAAATACTATTTTTAAATGATCAACATGTCAAATATTACTCCCAAATCAGCCGCACAATCATTATACTTAGATGATATTGTTATACATGAAATTATATTGGAGGCATTTAGTCAACTAGAATCTGAGCTTTCAGTTCATAAAGTATTATGGGGAAGAAATGACATTTCTTACCGAATATGTAATATGGCAATGAATCATGAATTATTTAGATTTTTTGGACTAGATAAAAGAACAATACTAGATACATTGAATTCGGAATATTCAGCTGAAATTGATCATATACAATATATATGCAATAACTAAAAGAAATAAACGGCGTTTAACCCAACCATCCACCATTCTTTGTAATCAGAATTATTATTAACATAATCAGCAGGATTCATCCATCTGCTACCATTTATGTGATGAACTTCTGCCCCAATCATCCAATTCTTTTGATGATAATTTACTCCAATATTAATATCTTTTGAATATTCATGATATGGAGTTGAAACTAGTGGTTTCGTGGTATATTGGTTATAATTTGTATACAATGAGACATGTTCTGTTATTTCTTTCCTAATAGTAAATGATAACCCCTGTGAATTATAGTCAGTAAACCAATTAGTATAAAATGGTTTTAAATATAGATGTTCTGCAGAAAACGTCCAGTCCTTATGGGTATAAATTCCACCAGTAGTGATGAATTGTACCCCTTGATTACTATTGGCATATGATGGTAATATGTATGCAAGCATAGGTGAATTGTCATTCCCTAAATCTATTTTCGTCCATGATGATTTTAACTCTAGTGGTATAGAATCAAATGAGTACTTAATTGTTGCCATTTGGTGAGAACCAAATGATGCATTAATTGACCGAAGTAATGGACCAGTCCATATAGTAGCTTCGGTTACTGGATCGGTCACCACCGGATTATCTATTGTATATCCAAGTTCCAAATTCTTGTATTTTAATGTTAAATTAACACCTTCTCCGCTAGTGAGGATATGGCTAAGTGAATCCCAGTATATTGACTGTGGTACTATCACTCCTGGTCTAGCCCGTGGATTTATACGAGTATTATTATATAACCCAGTATTATGTCGCAATTTTCCGGCATTTATTCTCACTGTAAGATCGTCATATAATACATGTTCATATGACAGAAAACTATACACAAGAGAATTATATGCATTTGAATCATATGCGAATTGTGTGTAAGCTGACCAATGTTCGTTGATATCAAGTGATAACTCTAATCCTAATTCTGGTGCACTTGGAATTGTAGTATTTTTGACTGATGAGGTAACATATTTATAACCAACATACCCGTTTGTGTATAATTTCATCCCAGCAAATTCGGTCATAACTGCAAGTGCATTATACGATATAATGCACAATATAACTGATAATATTTTAATCATAATTTAGAATAGTAATTTTTGATATTTTTTTGTCATCACTGATTAGTACGGTATAATTTAGATATCCAATTGAATATGGAGTTTTTGATAGAGTATCGATCATCTCGCTATCGGTTGCTACTTCTATCGGTGGTGTTGTTTCACCAGAATATACTACACTATCAACTATAGAATGGTATTTATAAGGGGTTAACTGTAATATATCCATAACAAAAATGCGATGTTCAAGTGAATCCTGTCCCTTGATAAACACCGTTATTTTATGACCGTCTTTCCATCTATTATCTTTCCTAGTAAATATCCGAACTAAATCATATCTTGATAAATTAGTTTCATAGACCCATGGATGTGATACAACTGTGGTTGGTTCTGCAGAAATCTTAGTGGAAATAAACGTCACTATTACGAAAATATATGACATTAAAATTTTCATTGTTGCTTATGTCTTAATGACTCCATTACAGTTTCTTCAATGCTAGAAATTCTATCCAATAGTTTTTGTTTAACTATTTCTTGATCTTTGAACATTCCTTTTAGTTCAAGATCTGTCTGTTTTAAATCATCCATTTTTTCAAATATGGTCGATTGTTTGTATTCTAACGATGCCACTTTATTATACAATGTAAATACAAAACCACCGATTGACATTAGTAATGAAAATATGATAGGCATTGTTATCCCTGGCGATAACCATTTAGGTTGCGACGATTGTGGTGATTGCGATTGAGACTGTGCCACTTCGATAATACGTTCACGTTCAATAACAGGTGAATCCAGTTCATCATATCGATTAGCCCGTCTACGATCACTACCATCCCATTGATTACGTCTGTCTATACCATCCCAATTATTACGAAGCATAATAAGATTCCTTAATTTACTACGTGTATTTATCACGTTTGGCAATTTTTCACTAGCATGCTATCATACACGGCACATGACTTAACGGGGGCTGCCATGACATTAACACTTCATCATATAATGCATATACCATATGGAAAATTCCGTAGAGATTTATTGCTGGAATATTTAAAAACTACTGAACAACCCTGGAATAGAATTCCAATTAATGGTGTTGGTAGAATGAATGATAAAGATCCAGATTTAAAATATCTTATAAAAAAGGCATTGTAACACGATACCGTTCTGGTGGGAACTGTTATAAAAAACGAAGTGAAAAACGTCAAACATATTTGGTACTGCAATGAAAATTTCAAAATTAATAGAACATTTACGTAATTATGATTTAAATGATGATGTATACATTCAAGCTGGGTTTAATAGATTTCACATCAAAGAGATTAGTATATCAGAAGATGATGGAGTTATCATAATAACAGATGATGATGCAGATAATCCTAAGCCATATAAACCATCATTACGAAGGGCATGATATAGCAACCAACACACCAATAACCGCTACATAAATCTAACACATATTATCTTCCATTTTTTCCATTTTCAAAATAGAAAAAACCTAGTATTTTTCTATTTTTTTGCAATTTGTAATAAATACTAATGTGATATGAATCACACTTTGCATTTTTCAGGAGAATAATAAATGTTTAATAAATCTTTTTTTGCAAGTACATTGTTGTTTACAGTGTTAACATCAGCATCTTATGCTGCTATCTTCGCACCATTAACTGGTGGTGTAACTTCCGGTGAATTGAAATTCAATGGTACAGTCTTACCAAGTTGTAACTTGGGCAATTTTATTGATGGTACAATTACCGCTAATGGTGATCAAACTCAATTATCATCTTTAAATGCAGGTGGATCACCAGCATCCGTCGATTTAAGAGCTAACATTGATGGTTATACATTGCCATTAGGTGCTGCGCAAATCGTTGGTCCTAATGGTATCTTAACCGATGCTGTTGTTTCAACTGATGCCGTTGGTAACGGTACCGATTTATTAGGTGTTGCAGTAAGCCAATTTGGTCCAAGTGCTGCTAATAATACTTTCTATTTCAATGGTGGTTCATATAATTTCTCTGTTAATGCAGCAGTAACTCGTGCAGATGGTTCAGCATTCCCTGCTGGCGCATATACATTACATATTCCAGTAAGCTGCACACTGTAATTTAGTTTAGTGAGAGATAGGGTCTGCAGCCCGAACAATATTGGTCCAGTATTTCTCTCACTTATTTGGACCCCTCAATAAGGACCACTATGAAAAAAATATCTATTATAATCGCATTATTATTCTCCATGTCATCTGCCAATGCAGTCAGCATATTTCCTAATAAAGTAACTGCAGCTGGTGCAGTAGGTACAAAATCAGCTATACAATTTAAAATATATGGGCATTTTGAAAATGCTAATATAGAATTTGTAAAAGCTATAGATCTTCAAAAAAATGAAGATAAAATTATTACCGAATTTGCACTTGGCAAAGAACAAGAACGAATAATTCCAGTTGATATTGTAGTCAAGGAAGATGCCCATTATTATATATGTGCAGTACTTAAAGATTCCCAATCAATGAGATTACGTACATGTTCTTCAATAACCACAAAAGTTACTCAATAATATTATTGCTATATTGCCAGTCGGTATCAGCAATAATGGTGTTACCGACCACTCCGCAAAACTCCATTGGTGGAGATTCTGTACGTGCGCGTGATGGTACTACATGTACTCAAGGAACACACTTAGGTCCAACTTTAGATTTTGGGGTTACTGGGACACAAAATACTAATAGTATGAATAGTTCCCAACCAAACATAGTCAATAATTATTATAATGGGACACAGCAAAACTCCACCAATTCTGGTACAGGTGGAGACATTGGTGTTTATGCTAGAATTGTTGTCCCATTGGGTGAAGAACCTGATAGATTGGATTGTACATCGTTGTATAGTTTAGAAATCGAACGTCTTAAAATGGAATTAGAAAATCTAAAAAAAGCTGGTTCATCTGCTGTTACCATAGAATAGTAGTTGACATAACACCAAATCCATGATATACTAGAGATAATTTAGATAACATGGATCATAGTAATGCACCCAACAAAACAAAAAATCCTAGATGTGATTGGAAGTGAACCTGCAACATTAGATGAACTCGGCAACTCGTTGATCAAGTTCTTAAACACTAACACGTTCTCATCACGATTCGATAGGAAAATCTACCATGGACTCAATGTTGTTGGACTCAGGTGGCAAGTTTCATACAATCATAATGTGTCCAACACCCATAATTGCCCATTATCAGGAGTAACCAACTGGCAATGTGAAAATGACAAACCACGTGGATACCCAGGATTTTCAGGTAGAATTTGGGTTAGATATGAAAAACACTTAGATATGTGGGGTTCGGAAGGGATAGAAAAATATTTGGGACATACTGGAAGTGGTGGAGCCACAGAGGGTGGACCATGGAGTCATATTGCAAAAGAATACTACACATATTATGGTGCTAGAAAACGTAACAAAAATAATCAACCATTCAATGAACCTGTTATTTATTCGTGGGATTATAGATTTTATATTGATGATTGGCCATTAATTGCTAAAATGGTTGAACAGAAACAAACATTTGAACTATTGAAATCCACCAAATTTAAAATGGATCATACTTTTATGTGGTATGATGAAAATACTGCACAACGTGATTTAGAAATGCTGGAATTTATCAAAAATAATCCAATCACACAAAACTAAACAAACGAGGAAAATATAATGGGATGTTGGAATGCCACTTGCGGAATATCAAATCTACACATTAAAGAAAATGATGAAGTATATGTTTTTGTCTTGGAAAAAGTAAAAAACCCTGACAGTTTATGTTACTCTACTGCATTTTATAAACCATTAATGTTACCATTCTATGCAAAGTATAATGACTATGGTGCTGGTTATGATTGTACTGGTGTAGCATTGCCACTTATAATGGATATTATTAAGAAAAGCTTGGTGGAGTTAGAAGTTGGCGACAACCAATATCATGATATTGCAGTGACACGTGAAGACTTTAATGAAGAATTGTTTTTTGAATCAATTCATGAAAATAGATTGTTTGTTAAAGGATATTATGGTAATACCAACATTAATATGGTAATGATGAGAAAAGATATCATCGACCACATTATTGAAAATTGGGTTCAATCTGATTATGTTGGCAGCGAAAAAGGAACCAGTGGATATGATAATTCATATATTAAATATAAATTTTCTGACATTTTAGGTGATATACCAACATTTATTTCAAGAATACAAGCCTATCATAAAAAAGAATCTGATGTCGTTGTAAAGATTGAATTTTTTGATAGTTTTTCATCTATCTTTGGCTGGGATGATGAAAATAAAGTTTCAAAATATATACAAGGTGACAGCCATCGATTCAGCAGATTGGTCTATATCGAACGATTAATATATGAAGCAGTAATTCAAGATGATATAGAGTATGCCACTAAAATCATAGAAGATCATTTAAAAGCAAGATATGTAGCATGTTTTATGGATAGCACCAGGAAATCTTGGTTACCAGGGGCACATCAAGGTAGTCAATCACAAGATCATGATGGATATAATGTCCTTATTTCTGCAATGACTGACGCACTCGCGAATGAACGAAAACGATGGGATGAAGATGAATAGTTGACATCGTTGCTAGACTATGGTATTATTAAATCTACACTATTCTTTTGAGAACTAACAATGACATATTTTTTAAAATCCGGTAATACATATAAACCATCGGCTGAAGCTGCAGTAGACCTTCATTATACTTTACCAGTTGGAACATATACTGTAAAAAAAGATATGTTTGGTAATTTTTACCTGGAAACTATTGATGATTTTTCATTCCCTGGAAAACGCTATGGGGATAATATCCGCAATACTGACCGAATTTTCTCAACATTTTTATCACGAACTGTTTCAACTGGTGCTTTATTTGCTGGTGAAAAAGGTTCAGGAAAGAGTCTGCTTGCAAAAAGTCTATCTATCAAAGGATATGAAAATAATATCCCAACTATTGTGGTCAATGAGGCATGGTGTGGTGAAGACTTTAATCAATTTATTCAAATGATTGAGCAGGAATGTATCATCATTTTTGATGAATTCGAAAAAGTATACAACAGTCAGGAACAATCAGCCGTACTAACCTTGCTTGATGGGGTTTACCCAACAAAAAAATTATTCATTCTTACCTGTAATGACAAATTTCGTATTGACAGCCATATGAAAAATCGTCCAGGAAGAATTTATTACATGATCGAATTCAACGGTATTTCACCAGAATTTATCGAAGAGTATTGTGATGACAATCTGAAAAATAAAGAACATATTCAAACGTTGAAAAAATTATCTTCATTGTTTGTAGAATTCAATTTTGATATGTTAAAAGCAATCGTTGAAGAAATGAATAGATATGATGAAACTCCGCAAGAAGCACTTGAATTGTTAAACGCAAAACCTGAATTTGACAACAGAAGTCAATATACCGTTGAATTAACGGTTAATGGTACAACTTACAAAGGTGATAATGCTTCACCTGACATTTGGCATGGTAATCCATTAACTGGGCATCTTAGTATTGATTATCTAATGGAAAATCCAGGTGACGAAGACAGTGAGTGGATTGAAACGACTTACTCTCCAAATGATTTAAAAGAACTGAATCCAGGTGAAGATAAGTTTGTATTTGTTAATGATTCGAATCATAAATTGACATTAGTAAGAAAAAGAGAAAAAACTTACAATTATTGGGGTGCATTTTAATATGGGATACACATTTAAGATTGGAAATTTAAAAGTAGAGAAACTCCGGGAAGAATATACCGATGATGAAACAGGTGTAACCGAGGTTGAAGAATACGAATCATATGATACGGACTCGGTGGTATTAGATGAAGCACCTATATTCCCAAATGATGGATTAACAGGCCAGAGTAATGCGAGACATCCATCATATAGTGCATGGTCTGGATTTTGTGATAGTACTGGAATAATTGATGTATTCTATGATGGTAAGTACGTGCGTGGTGGCCATCCTGGGTATTTTGATATCACACAAGATGTTGTAGATGCAATTAATAATGCAGTAACCAAATACAAAAAAAATACAGTTCGCCAACCAGGATTCGACGGGTTCCCAATATTTGATCCATTAATTGGTAATTATATTACCCCAGATGAAGACAAATATGATGCAAATTATGCCAGATTATTATGGTTAGAATTCTGGGTTAATTGGGCATTTAAAAACTGTAAAAAACCAGTAATAGTTAATTGGTAATATAGGACAAACACATGAGCGTACAAGAAAATCATTACGTAATGATCGGCCATAAATTTGACTATGACGATTTTTATGAGAAATTATCATCGTTGCATAATATTGAACCAGATGACATATATGAAGAGTTTGAGGGAAAATGTCATGATAGTGCATTTGACGGGATTCATCACCATAATGATTTATGTATTTTAAGTGATGGGTATAATGGTGAATATGTATATGTTGGATATGTGTTACAAAAAAGTAAAAATTATGGTTCTCTAAATGATTACCGAAGTACAGATATTAAAACAGAATCATATGTGTCTGACAAAATAAAAGAATTTTTGGGTTTTGAAAATATTGTTTGCTCTGTTCATGCATTTACACATTATAGATAATGTATGCTATTCAAATGGATGATTCATGGGATGGACCGAATGCATTATTCATTACCAACTGCGACACCACAGGATATACAGGATATGGAAGAATGGTGTAGTGGCCAAACCAATGACTCCACCATTTGGTACCACCCAATACACCCAGTAATACACCCAATAACATATGTGCCTATTCCACATGTCATGTGCCCAGGAATATATGTTTGGAGTGATAATGAAAAAATGTTGAATTTATTTTTATTAAAATGGGCGACATGAAGTTAGAAATCATGTTAAATAGAGATTATTATCATGTTCAACATGATATAATAAAGTGGTGTACAGATACCTATGGTCCTATAAATGAAAAGTGGGGATTTAGTTCATTATTTGGACATTCATGGTTCGAGTTCACCGATGAAAAAGATTATAATTGGTTTCTATTAAAGTGGAAACGTTGATTAGAAAGGAAAATAGTATGAATGAATATATTATAACTGCTTTGGTAGTATTAGATTGTATTTTGGCGATACACCCATATTTTGTGTTTGAAAAACCATGGTATGGAGAAAATAGAGTTTGGTGGTCAATGTTATTATTTTTACCATTGGTAATATTTGCCGCAATATTTAGAGTAGAATGGGTGTCTAAAGCAATAATGGCATTTAATACTCCAAGTAATAAATTGAACTGGAAGAACATTCGTTGGTAACACGCGATGAACGTAGATTATAGATTACCATACGTAATTAGGATTGATATTTCAGTGTATCCTACCAATGATAGAAAAAAGATATGGCAATGGTGTAAACGGACGTTTGGTGATGATTACTCAATTTGGTCATATGACTCCAATCATAATATACTCGATGAATTTTATTTTAAAGACGATGCTCATGCGAATTTATTTTTATTAAGATGGGGATAATTTGAGACTTATAGTTAATATTCATTGCACAGATGATTGTACTTATAGTTATACAGAATCATATCCGGTGGTTTATGAATCTCCTGAAGCTTTTTTAGTAGATTTCGAAAGTGCTGCAAAAAAAGCCTTGATCGAAAATAAATGGCCTAATTTTGCATTTTTTGAGCTAGGTGGTAATCAATGGGAAGCTAGTGATTTCTTTTCTGGAAAAAAATTTCTAGCACCTGATATTTTTACAGTAGATGAATGGTTTGCAAATAAAGATTGACAATATGATATTATTATGGTATGTTATAAGTAACGAATTTAAATTAAAGAGAGTGACTAAAGATGAAATCATTTAATGTAGAAGAAGCAAAACAGTTGTACGATTTGTTAGATGCCGAACAACAGCGTGTAAAAGAATTTAGTAATTCTCATAATTTACATTGCTTGACCTCACCATATCCAATCATACATCAATATAGGAAAGATTTAAAAAATCTTATGAAAATCATACGAGAGCATTACGAGGACTGGCCATGAAAGCAATATATGAGTTCCACTGGGACTGTAAAAGAATGGGCGATGTATACGGTGTTTTCATCGCTGACAAAGAAAACGTTGCAAAAGTAATCGGGAAAAAGATTTACTTTGGTGAAATTTTAGGAAAACATTCTGAAATATACGGTGTATTAGAAGACAGTGATTTAACAATCAAATCCGAAGATCAATACTTCATTGCAAAATGTATCGAAGTTTTTGGTGATGGTACCATTTCTGGATATAATCCATTAGACTACTATGATCCAGAAGACGGTGAAGTTGACTTTGATATGAATGATAACGAGGATGATGTATGTTAACCTTATTTGATAAAACATATGATGGCGAATCAATCGTGGATATATACCGGGATGTTGCAGAAGCGATTGATTCACGATACAACAATCTGATCGACAAAATTCCCCAAGATCGACATGGATTTCAAAAAGGAACATTTGATGTATCAATTAAATGGGTAGAAGACGATGGCCAGACGAGATAATATTTTAAAAACTGTCGGATCTACATATTATGCATTACTTCCTGGGCGCGATGAGGTTTGTGCAGTAACTATTGTTGAATTAACAGAACGAACCGTGCTTGTTAAAATGACCGATGATCCAACTACTGCATATGGGTCACCTATACCACATAAAGCAGTACGATTCGCAACTGATGATGTAAACTTCTTGGAAACGATAACACGTGACTAATGTAACTGACTTTGCAATTGAATTGACCAATACTTATAACTGGAATCAACGTAATGGTTGGAAAATAGATTATTATAAAGACGCATCTTGGATTAGAATTTATTTTGATTCTGATAGAACCATTTTACGTGAAAATGTTGATAAGATAGAATCTATATTAAAAAAATATAAGTTGCAAGGGGAGTTTGGTACATCTTGGTCATGGAAGACTAGATATTATAATGGATTGACTTTTAATAATGATGACGTAACATATGCACTGTTTATTACAGAGAGTAATAAACCTTATCAACCGGTAACTTTTTCTGTATCTGATACGACAGATGAATTATATGATATAGGATTATTCAATCTGAAAGATGCAATGATAAAGAATGACATAAAGGTGGAACCGTTTGATTGTTTCGAACGCACTGATTTTGGTTATCGTGTTAGTTTCAGGTCAAAAAATAAAGCGTTATCATTCTATAAACAGAATCCATTTGAACGTATTATGGATATAGAAGAATCAGTTAAATATGGTAAGAAGGTTTATTATTGTTATATTTACATGAATGATAAAACGCCTAATCCTATTCCTGTAGTAAATATAAAAACTATCACTAAAAGCAATGCTAAAAAAATGATAAAAGAATTGCCTAGTGATTCAAAGAATCTGATTGAATCTGCTATGGCAAAATTAACCAATGAAGAAATAAAAGCATTGGGATTATTGGCATTCATGGACTTAAAATGATTACTATATTAAAAAAATATAGACATTCAGTGCACACAGATAGTCTAGGAACCAGGGTAGTATTTAAATTTCAAAATGAGTACGGTGCATCCGTAATAAAGGGACAATATACATATGGTGGTCCAGTAGGATTATATGAAGTTGCAGTATTACGTTGGAATGATGAATTCAATTATGAGATAGATTATTCTACCCCGATAACAGATGATGTTATCGGGTATTTAACTACAGAAGAAGTTGTTGAACTATTATATAAAATACAAACATTGCCGGAGAACAAACTATGTATTACGGAATCTCACAAAGCACTGACATGCGATGCAAAAACACCATCATTAAAAAATTCACCAGTGAAAAATCATTAAAAAAATGGTTATCATATGGATCAGGTGAATATACTTATAAAGATCCAGAATTAGCAAGAAATTATCATCATACTTTCAAATCAGGGTATTTACTACATGGACGAATCAACAAACGAGACCCATTGTTCAAAGACACCGGTTCACCAACCTATCCACGCTACGAATCAGACAATGTTGTCTACTACTTGGAAAAATTTGGAACCAGAATTGAATGATTCAATTGAACAAGAAATTATAAAGTCTATGCAGGAAGAAATAGACAATGAAATAATTGTATCACTTTATGTTCAATCTGGTTGGAAATGTCATACATTGCGACGAGACCAAATTGATGAAGGTATAGAATGGTGTAGTAACTATGCAAAAAATGAATGGAAAAAAATAAATTCAACGTTTTTATTTAGAGATGACAATGATTATAATTGGTTTATTTTACGATGGTAGATTACCATAACACTGTTAAAAACATAGAAGCTGCATTATTTGAAAGTCATGAAGCATCTTTTATAACTATTGATACATTCTATAATATGATTCTAGAAAGATTTCCAGAATTGTATTCTCTTGAATTATCAGAGGATTATGATACAAAATTATTAATGAGGTATGCAATGAAAGATCACAAAGGATATGTCAGAGTATTCTATGGTCTCAAACGCATTCTTTTTGAAAAAGAATCTGACAAACTACTATTTTTATTACAATATGGAAAATAATATTAGACCACGATTGGCGATTGATTGTGATGGGGTTGTGGCAAATTGTGAGAAATTCATAATCGAGCATTTTGGGCAACCATATCGAGAATTAGGTGGTGATTATGTTTGGAAACATTTGACAAAAGAGATACCAAATATTTTTTATCAGTTTGAAGTATTACCAAATGTTAATTATTTACTTGATGAAATAAAACATTTTGAAGAAACGCATGATATCTTCTTTTTAACAGCGATCCCAGACCCAACTGGATATTTGTTATCCTCTGCCATCGATAAAGAAAGATGGGTTAGAGACAAATTGGGTTCAAATTATCCAGTCCATTGTACATTAGGTAGACACTTAAAACACAAATATGTTTATAGTCCTGATGATATTTTAATTGATGATCATTCAGAAAACATTAGAGAATGGGTTGAAGCAGGTGGTATAGGAGTTCATCATACTGATGTTTGGAAAACGATACACCGGTTGGACCAATTAAAATATGTATATTGTTGAACTCGCTCATAAGTCTTTTGAGGAAATACCATCATGGTGGAAAAGATTTATATTTAATGCCCACGATTTAGCTAGTCCTTCTGCTAGTGTTAATTTCGATAACCTTCTACTTGGAAAAATGAAAGAGCATAATATGTGGATGATTTTAGATGATCAAGGACAATGGGATGCTATTGCATTTCAGTCAGAAGCATGTTATAATTTATTTGTATTGAAATGGGGATGAGTTACACCATTTATTGGGCTGACATTCCAGAAAATGCTAGAATTAAGATTATAAATTTGGTTGATTTAAACAGTGGAAAAAGTATTAATGTGTTCGAAGAATTCATAAAACTGTGTAATGCTACATACAATCGAAGAGATAACACTGTCACGTTTGATTCTGAAAAACATTACACCATATTTTTATTAAAATTCTTATGACTTATGTAACAGTTGATGTTGGACGAAATGGTAACAGAATACCGGTATGGGATAATTTTATTTCACATTTGTATGAAACATATCCAGATAAACTTAAAGAATATAATTCATATAGATATTATCTTGATATTGAGTTAAGACCATATAAAGCAATATATATTACTGATGAAATTACTTATTTTAAATTAATATTTGATAATGAAAAATACAAAACCTTATTTTTTATAAAATGGTCATGAAAGTATATACTGAATACACTGTTGAATTGGATTGGCAATCAATGACCGAGATTATTGAAAAACATGATCTCGGCTATAATGAATATGCATTAAAAGAAATGACAATATGGTGTGAATTTAGTTTTGGTAATAATGATGAAAGATGGCGACGGTATTCAAGAAGTTGGCCAAACAATGATATATTTTCTTTTCGTAATGAAGCTGATAGAACATTATTCATATTAAAATGGTTATAATAGTAAATAGTACATTCGGAGAATAATAATGGCTATCATTTATAAAATAAACCCAATTGAATTAAAAATAGATCAAGTTTTACGCACTAGTGAACAATTCGATTTATATGGTGTTTTTTCCATAACTCCATATGAGAAAGTTGATAAATCAGATTTGGATGTTATCAAGTATGGTTATACAAAATTCGACACATTTTTTAATCGCTCTGGAGTAGTAGATTCAGATATCCATTACCATGATGGGGAAGAATTGCGATTTATTATGAAAGGTACTGCCACTTTTTACATATACAGTGATGATTTCTTATATATTGTCGATTGTAAAGAATTGGAACTAATAAAACTCGAACCAAATGTCATTCACTGGTTTTCAGCAGTTGATGAGTTATTGGTTTATAGATTTTTTAAACAAAATGATACTAGAATATCATATAATCCTGGGTATGTTCCAGACTCATTAATATCTGCAAAAAAATATATCGATGAACATGGTAGAAAATTTGAAGTATGATGGATTATCAGTTTATGTTAAAATAAATGGAACAGCATTAATAAATTCCGCTAAATTTATAAGAACAAAATATGATAAGCCAACTGGTGGTATACATGAAGAATTCATATCACATTTCAATTGCTCATGTGAAAAAGCTAAATACTCCCCGGTTTATGAGTTGACATTCAAGTCAGAACGTGATATGATGTACTTTATACTACATACATAATCTGGTATCTTTATGAAATCAACAAATAAAACACATTTACATGTTCATGTGACAGTAACAAACTTTCCTGAAATAACACCAAAAGGATGGAAGCAAACTACAATAAAGTTGTACAATAATGGTAGATGGCAAACTGATAAAATGTTAACAAAACATTTTATGATCGATAATCATTTATCATTTATTGAAATGATTCTTTCTCAGGTAATGTTTTTACCATTAAAGGATTATGAAATTATACGTGTCAAAATTGAACAAGAATCAAACTTTCCAGCGATAATCCCATCTGGAAATTATTTAGAAATCCATGCAGAAACAAGTTATCCTTTCAAATTGTCCCCTGATAACTACTGGGTATGGAGTTTTAATCCAAAAGTTAGTGATAAAAGTTTCATTAATCGTAGATATTATACAGGAGCGATTTCAACATTATTGGCAATTGTTGCAGAAGATGTAAAACAATATAATGGTGAATACAGACCAGAATTAATTATATATGATTCCAATCATGACCATGATAGTTGGTGGGCTTAATCCCACGGATGATGTGGAGCTGGTGCAACTGTTCCTGGACTATTATAGGTATGATTAATTCTATTGGTGGAACGTTCAATTGCAGCGATCATTCCTAATTTAATATCACGTTTTATCTTACGACGATTAGTGATGCTCTGATCAGAACTAGCATCAGCCATTGCTTCAATGTATGTATTCCAATTTGCATAACCTGCCGGTGGATTTATTCTAGACATAATGTATTTATCATGAAACAAAATATTACCACTGTAGCCGAACATACTAGAAAGTATGCACAATCTCTAACTGATAAACGGGAAAGAATTAATAGAGCAAAAACAGCAATAAATAATTGGTGGAATAGCGGCGATTATCCTATTACGGAAACCCAGATGGTGAATACTATGAAAAAAGAGTATAAGATCGAAATGGTATATATTGATGGAGCGATACTAGATGATATAATAGTCCATGATGAAGCAAAATTTACAATGTTTTTATTAAAATATGGTTCATAATATAGCATTTACTTACACAACGGCTGCTCCAGCGGTTGGTACAGTTTATTATAACACCCAAACGAATACTATGATGAAGTTTGATGGCACTAATTGGGTCCTAGCAGGAGATGCTGCATTTAAAAAACCTAAATTCACATGTCATGAAGCACATGATCAGTTTATAGTGGATGCCCATGAGTTTGATGTTCATGCAATATTTAATTTTCATGATTATTTACGGAAGCACTGTAGTGATAGATATACTGTAATAAATAATTATTTTTATTTTAAATATGAAAAAGATAGAACATTATTCTTGTTGAAATGGGCATGAAATATACACATATTTTAAAATCACATTATGACATTGGGTATAATAACTTTTTTAACCAATTTAGGGATGAATACGAATTTTATTATGATATGCCAGAATCTATTCGTATAAATTTTATAAACTCAATGTTTTACCTATACAATTGCCATGCAGTATTATGGACATACAACAACGAAACTGGAATTACATTTGATTCTGAAAAATATTTTAATGCGTTTGTATTAAAATATTCTTGACATTAGGTTAATTTGATAATATAATAAATACTTACAGCTGATAGACAGCGACTTTTAACTTTAAGGGGATTCCTTATGACAAAACAAAAATATGATGCCATTGTATACATTGGCAGAATGCAACCACCAACTCACGCACATGTTCATAATGTAACTACAGCATTAGAACGTTCAAATAAAGTAATAGTATTATTCGGCTCCAGCTTTCAACCACGAACGATTAAAAACCCGTGGAAGTGGTATGAACGTGCTGCAATGTTACTGAATCAACTACCAAAACAAGATTCATCCAGAATTAGTTGTCATGGTATCCGTGATTTCCGAGTTGATCAAGAGTGGATTCAACAAGTTCAACGAATAGTCAAAAAAGAAACATGTGGCATTACCGATCCAAAAATTGGTATCGTGGGCTGCAAAAAAGATTCTACTTCCTATTATATTGATTATTTCCCACAATGGGATTTTATTAATACCGATCATATCATTGATATTGATGCAACCACTGTCCGGGAACAATTATTTACTGGAGCAATATTTAATTGGAAAGATAGACCGTTAATTGATTCCCAACTGCAGAACGATTTAAGAGAGTGGACAAAAAGTGATGATTATAAAAATCTGGTTGATGAGTTTAATCATATTCAAGGTTATAAAAAATCCTGGGACAATGCTCCATACCCACCCACTTTTGTGACCACTGACGCTGTTGTGATTCAATCAGGTCATGTCCTATTGGTGCAACGTAAAGCGAGTCCTGGAAAAGGATTATGGGCACTTCCTGGGGGATTTGTAAACCAGTCCGAATATTTGATTGATGGTGTTATAAGAGAGTTAAGGGAAGAAACTAAAATCAAAATACCAGAGCCAGTATTAAGAGGTTCTATAAAAGGAACGCAGGTGTTCGATAAACCGTCACGATCATTGCGAGGACGAACTATCACACATGCTTATGCAATAGAATTACCATCTGGACCGTTGTCTAAAGTTAAAGGATCTGATGATGCTAGATTTGCCAAGTGGTTTCCAATTGATGATGTATTAGATATGGAGGAATATTTGTTCGAGGACCATCTTTCGATAATTACTTGGGGTGTTTCAATATGCAGGTGATAAAATGAAAAGTATTGAAGAAATAGGTAATATACAATGGGGTTCAGCAGACGGTAGAGCAACATTGATAAAAGATATGGCTATTGGACATTTAGTAAACTGTATAAATTGGATTCAAAAAAATCCAAAAAACTATGCAAATCATCCAACTATATATCAAGAATTAGAAGAATTCGCAAAACACAAGGCATTCCTATTATTCTTGAATAAACAACCGTACCCATTAAAAACTGGAGAACGATGGGTTGTATATGATCCTGCAAATGGTAAAATAGGTATCATAAAACCACCACCGGAGTACATCGATTATGTAAAGGAACATTATAAAGATGAAGCATGTTTTAAACACTATTTTGATAGAGACTATTGACACTTTTTTATAAACATGCTATACTTACGGTGTAACACAATTTTTTAATATAACATAAGGTAAACAATGAAGACTATAATTTTTAAACTTTGTTTGACACTACTTGCCATTACTGGATGGAAGTATTTGGGTATCTATACTGCTGCGGTTGGTACTGCAGAAGCTGGTGCTATTGCGGTAAGTCAATTTGATGATAGCATCGCTAGTTATGCAAAAAGCATGACCGGAATGGAATTTTTTAAAAGCATGTCCGGTGGTCTATCATCTGGGGTGCTATTGCTTGCCATAATTGGGCTATGGTGGAACAATATTAAATCATTATTTGATAAATCATCCAAAACATTGGTTGTACTAGGAATGATGGTCTTGGTGACCAATTTTGTAGTCAAAGATGCTAACGCATATTATTCAAGACAAGATTGGGCTGAAAATGTAAACGTTCTCCCTAACCATTCTGCATTCTTGATCCCAGCAACCGGTGAAACAAAAGATAGCCAGAAACAATTTGAATCAGAAGCATTTTTGAATGACAAAAAAGTTGGTGCAAAACGTATCCAAATTCCACACGTTGTTTTGAAAAACTCAGGTGCAATTGATTATTATGTTCCGGGTGCAATTTTAGTATTACTAGATCGGACTCCATATGTTGTTAACTGGACTAAAACCAATACACCAGAATCACCTACTAACCAAGAAGTGTGTGTTGAATCAGAAGATTCTATTTCAGCATGCTTTGATGTATCAATTGGTGCAAATGTTCTAGAAGAAGATGCAGCAAAATACCTTTATTGGTTTGGTGTTGAAGCAGCAACCGGTGGGACGGACGATGAACGAAATTTCCCATCTGTTTTGCAAGGCAAATCACTCAATAATGTAATGAACACTAGGGTACATGCTCGAATCAAGTCTGCCTATTTTTCTGAATTTGCTAAGTTCCCATTCAAGGAAATGCTGGCAAAGAAAAGTGAAATTTTGCAGTCAGTTGAAAAACAAATGATCACCGAATACAAAAAAATGGGAATCACCATTGAGTATATTGGGATTTCATCTGATATGAGACTGGACCCATCTTTACAAAAGAGTATTACCGATTTAGTAGTAAGCCAATATGCAAGAGATTCTTCTGTCAACCGATTAGAAACATTAAAAGCTGATCGCTATGAAGCTGAAACCTCTATCATGGTAGCACAAGCGGAACCGTATAAAAAATGGGATGGTAAACTGCCAGCACTCCCACAATGGATGATTTCATCTGATAAGATTTCAGATTGGTTCGGTCAATTGGCAAGTGCACTAAAAGGTAAATAATAGTTGACTAATTATATTATTATGATATAATATAATTTTATGGTGGAGGGATAGACCTTCCACCAATTTTTATAAAAACAATGAGGATTTCATTATGTTAGAACATTTAAAACCATTTAATATAATTTTGTGTGCAGATGGGTATAAAATTAATCACTGGCTAGAAGCACCTACTGGCGACGAATATGGTTATGCAAATATGGTTCCACGAAAGTCAAGTTCATATTCTACCCATATTGTTTCAATGGGTATTACCCTATTATCTTCAATTTTTGCAGCTACTAGAATCACAATGGAAATGATTGATGAAGCAGAAGTTGAAGTTACTGAACAAGGATACCACTTCAATAGAGAAGGATGGGAACGTATTGTACGAGAACTTGATGGAAAAATACCATTAGCAATTTATGGAGTAGAAGAAGGCCGAATAGTTGCACCACAAACGCCAATAGTTGGTATTATTAATACTGTGTCTAATTTTGCGTGGTTAGTAACCTATTTTGAAACATTTTCACAAGCATTGATTTGGAAAATGTCTACTGTTGCATCTGTTTGCAGAGCAATGAGGTTGACTCTTATAGAATTCTGTGAACTTACCGGAACTGACACCACCAATGTTAACTACATGATGCATGAGTTTGGCGACAGAAGTGCTGATAGTCCAGATGAAGCAGCAGTAATCTCTGGTATTGCACATGCCGCACTATTTGATGGGTCAGACTGTATTAGAGCAAATGGGTATATTAAACGCTTGTATGGAACATATAAACCATCAACTTCATCTATTGAAGCGAGTGAACATAGTGTATCATGTGCTCATTCAGATGCGGAAAATAAAGATGATTTCGGTGCAGCTGTTATGGTAGTAGATAGATTATTTGAGGCAGTGGAAAGACATAAACGCGGCATTGGTTTACCATTTATGTCAGCAGTGATTGATACATATGATTCAAGAAGATTTGTGAGAGAATATCTTGGTACTAGATTAAAAGATAGAATTTTGGCATCTGGTGGGCGCATGATTGCTAGACCAGATACCGGAGATATGACAATCGAACCAGGATTAGTAGGCAAAGATTGGGAAGCTACCTTTGGGGTAACTATTAATAATAAAGGGTACAAGGTATTACACCCATCAACTGGTGTAATACAGGGAGATGGTGTAAAAGTAAATACAGTTCGAGAAATTTGTCAAGGGTGGGTTGATGCTGGCTTTGCTATGGACAACTTTTGCTTAGGTTCTGGAGCAGGTATCACCCATTTTGGTTCGCGTGATGATTTTGGTTTCAGTTTCAAATCAACTGCAAATTTTAGATATGGAAAATGGGTTGCTACTATTAAAGATCCTATTACTGATTCTGGAAAAAAATCATTAAAAGGATTAGTTCGCTGCAGAGAGAATGAAAATGGTGACATTGAAGTATATGACGCTATATCAGAAGGAAATATCTTTAATTTTTTGACTCCAGCGGCTGGATGGAGATTGTGGTACAAAGACGGGTTTAGAGAATACCGGCAGTCGTGGGACGAAGTAAAATCACGAGCTAGAGCATAGTTAAACGTCAATGTCTCCATAATTTTGATAAATATTTTATCGTGATAATTATGGAGACTTATGAAAAATTATATAATTAACAAATTTAAAAATGTTCAAACGAACCAAACAGTTGGAACAGATGGAAGGTACCATACTGTGTACTATATTGAATTTGATTCAGGTCACTATTATATCGGAAAACATTCAACTTCATGCTTAGATAATGATCGATATTTTTGTTCTGGTAAACTAGCTCTTAAATTAAAAGAATGTGGGACTCCATATCAGAGATCAGTTTTATTTTATTTAAGTGATGCAGAATCTGCTATACAAATCGAAAAAAATATATTACAAATAAAAAAGGTTTTTGACGCTCCTTTGTGTTTGAATTGCAACTGCGGACATGTTCCAGACGTAAGTGGGTATATTATAATATCCAAGGGTCATACATTTAAAATGGTGAATCCTAAAATGGTAGATTATTATCTTGAGCAAGGATGGCAACAAAAAGGAATTAAGAGAGTATATATTACAGATGGCATCCAAAATAAAATGGTTCTTCCAGATCACGTAGATTCTTATTTAGCTAGTGGATGGATACTAGGAAATTCTTCAGCTAAAGATTGTATTTTTGTAAAGAAAAATGGTAAACTATCATATATAAAAAAATCCCTGCTGGAACAATACATCTCTGATGGATGGGAATACCACCATAATCAGCAAGATTATAAAGTTATTAAAAAGGACGGTAAACTAAAAAAAGTTCCATCTATTAAACTTGCTGAGTATTTGGATTGTGGGTATGAATTGTCGAGTACTGTAGCTGATTTGATTTATATAAAACGTGAAAATTCATATAAACGGGTTCCACTTGAAGAAGTAAATGCATATATTAATGATGGATGGACTCGTGGTAATCCAACATCTGGTAAAATATATGTATACAATGAACACACAGAAAAACGAATTTCAATAGATGATCTGGAAAAATATGAATCCAGCGGTTGGGTGAAAGGTAGAATTAAAAAAATATATTTGACAGATGGTATTTCAGAAAAAAGAATTTCATACAATGATGATATTAAATTACATTATTATATTAATTTAGGATTTACTATTGGTAAATTGAATCGTACAAGAGCTGGTACCTAATATGTTATACTTCTTAACTGCTATTGCTATTATTAATCTATTTTTTACGAATGATGTACTATATTATGTCGCAGGATACATATCTTTCACTGGCATTTATATCATTGAAGCGATCAATAAGTTGAAAAAATGATAATTTGTGTTTGCAAAAAGGTATCAGATCGTGATATAATAAAATTATTGATAACTGGCACCCCAATTGAACAAATAAGAGAAATATTACAAGTTGGGGTGCAGTGTAAAAAATGTATTCCAACTTTCAACCAATTGTGTAACATAAATGAACGAGAAAATTAAAGAAATTGCTAAAACTGCCGGACTTAATTTCGATGGATACGGTGATCCTATATGGGGTGCATTAGATGATGATACTCAATTTTTAAATATATTTTCTTCAATGATCATTGAAGAATGTATTAAAACCATCGTGGAAACATCTAAAATACAAACAGAAAATGGTTTGTCTGAAATGTCCCCACCACATCAATTTTGTTTTGAAATTAGAGAAAAATTTGGAGTAAAATCATGTTAAATATTTTCAATCAGATCATTACTGAAAATTCAGCTAACATTAAACAATTTATTGAAATTATAATGGGAATAGGTGGTATGCTGATTGTTGTTGGTGTTATTCAACTTTTTAACTGGATAGTAAACAGATAAGGACTAATCATGCCAGGACCATTTGCACATGGTCATACTACCTGTTCTCCTGCAGATAATTTGACTTTCCCTACCTTTCAAAACCTATATGCGTTATTGCATCTATTTTCTGTCAGATATAATACTGATGAATATAGATGCAATTTCACATTCGACCCAGATGGAGCATTGATACTATCAATCCATTATAATGATCAATGGCGATGCTTTCTCATCGAAGAACAAGATTTCAACCTGTTACCTGATACTTTATTTCAAGATATTAATAAATTATTAGATCAACATTAAAATTATAAATCTTTGATATAACACACAGAATTTATGGTAGCATTACCATAAATATATATTAGTGTCTGATAATATTGACGCTGACAATTTAAATTTTTATGGAGAAATTAATGAAATATATTAAGTACATCCCGGCATTATTGGGATTTTTTATTACGACTGCAGAAGCATTCACTATATGTGATGGATTTGGTAAATGTGGTGTAGGTATTGGTGCACAAGCCGTATCTGTTGGTAACTTTGATGTCGCGAATGATACAGGTCAAATGGCATACGGTTTTGAGCAAGACTTTGAAGGTTTGCATTCTGCTCAAATTGGCTATACATGGTATTCAGCACGTTATGGTGCACCAACTGTGGGTGAATATACTGATGCTGCTGGTGTAATTCATGCTATCGTACATTACGAGTTGAAACCTGATGCAAATGGTGTTCGTCCTCGTGGTACGATTGCTGCAGACACTTCAACATGGTCAACCGGTGGACATTCTTGTGTATCTGCTGCTGATACAGGATGTGAACATTTCGCAACTGGTGCAATGGGTACTCCTAAATCCGTTGGATTTTATTGGTTGAATCAACAAGGCTCTGGTCTTGTTCGTGGTGCTAGTTTGGGTGGATCTGCTCCTGGTGTTACTATGGCAATTCCAACGTTCGTAGCTCCACCTCCAGTACAACCAGCCCCAGCTCAACCGATTCCTCTTCAACCTGCGGTAGTTAACGTAGTCCCTGTTCAGCAAGCTCCTAAAGAAAAAGTTGAACCAGCTCCTGCTCAATGGGGTGAACCTGTTTGGTTGAGAGTTGAAAAAACGTCAGTACATGGTAAAAAAGTTGCTGGTGGTGCTGACCAATTGGTTAAAGCATTAGTTAATGAAGATAAAAATGGTGATGGTCTTCCTGATTGGCAAAATGGTGAACCTAATCAAGTTGAATCTGAATGGTATTTGATTCAAAAGCCACCTAAAGCTAAAGCTTGCGTTGATCCAGATCCAAAAGTCTGTAAACCACAACCTAAAGAAGAACATGTAGGTGCTGCTGAAAAAGTAGCTAATGATGAAGTTATTACTCGCAAATATACCTACTTCAGATTTGGTAATGGTGATCCTGCTCTAACATCTGGCGTAAATGCTGCAACTGGTTCAGCTACAACTGGGTCATTTGATGGTGAAACACATGAACAAATGTGTGATACTGTTGGTCCAGATGGTAAACATGGTGCGGCATCATTAAATGCAGTAACTATTACTGATACGCAAGGTGATAGTTATTCTTATGATTGTTCTGCTGTAGTTGTTGTAGGTGACTTTATCTCTGAAAACATGGTTGGTTTCAATGACGTTATGCCATTGACTCAAGCTGAAGCAATTGCTGATATTAAAGTTAACACTAAAATGGCTCCATTATCTACAGTTTATGGTGGTAATTCTCCATATAAAATCACTACAACTGGTCAAGTTCCTGATGGGTTGACTGTTGGGTTGGATAGTGGTATTGTTGAAGGTACTCCAACTGTTCCTGGTAAATATGACTTTTCTATCAATGTAACTGATACTGATGGTAATGTTTCTACTAAAGCTTATACAGTTCAAGTATTGTTAGCTAATGGTCAACCAGCTCCAGTAGTTGTTCCTGTTCCAGCATTAGCATTTACTACTCTAGGTCTTCCAGTGTTGACTGAAGGTGTTGCAATGCCTAATACACCGATTAGTGTAACTGGTGGCATCGCTCCTTATACCATTGCTATTAATGCAGTTAGTTTACCACTTCCAAATGGTTTGTTATTTGATGGTATTCAATTGTACGGCACACCAGCCGCTCCAGATAATACTAATGGTACACAAGGAACCAGTGGTGTTTATCCGATTCAATTTGATTTGACCGATTCTGCTGGAACTGCTGCATCTGAAACATTGGATTTGACTATTAATACTCCTGCGTGTTCTGGTGTTCAAGAACCGATTACCGGTTTCACTCAATTAAGAGGTGCAAACCCTGCATTTACTACGGCAAACGCAATGGTCCATTATACTGGTGTCGTAGTTGGCGGGACAGGTACGTTTGCTGCTGGATCATTAGCAACATATGCTGGTGTTAAAGATCAAACTGGTGTATTCTGTGAAGCCACTACTATTACGTTAGATCCAGCTCCAGTCGTTGCAACTGCTACTCCGGTTCCAACTGTTGCTCCTACAGCTACACCGGTGCCTACAGCTGTACCTACAAGTACCCCATTGCCTACTAGCACTCCAGTGCCAACAGCAATTCCTACTTCAACACCTGTACCAACAGTTGCACCTACTGCTACACCGGTCCCAACTGCTGCACCAACTAGCACCCCAGTGCCTACATTAGCACCAACCCCAGTTCCTGCTGGAAGTTGTGTAACACCAGCTGGTGCTAAATCAGCAAGTGATATTCATGCTAAGATCACTGCGGTAAATGGTAATGTTGTTACAATTGGTACTAAACAGGTAACCGTCCTTGATTGTGCTAAAATATCTTGGAAAGGTACCGCTAAATCTTTCGGAATTGGTTTTGATGCTGATTCAACTAAAGGTTATGTTTTAGGTGGTATCACATATTCAACAAGTATTATCGTTGATAACGGTAAATAATTAGTTGCATTGTCTCCGTGATATGATATAATAATATATCAGTCACGGAGAATCCTAATGCAATATTCAAAAATTCTTTCACAAAAAAATCTAATTACTCCACCAAAATGGTTACCTGATAACACCATGTTTGAAGGGATGACAGGCTCTATTGCATATGCAGCATCTGATGATGCATCTGATATGGATATTGTAGGATTCTGTATTCCACCAAAAGAAATTATTTTCCCGCATCTTGCCGGTGAAATTTTAGGATTTGGTTCTCAGCAACAACGATTTGATGTATTTCAACAACACCATATTGAACTAAAAGAGCATCGTAAAGAAATAGATTTAACAATCTATAATATTGTTAAATTCTTTCAATTGGCAATGGAAAATAATCCAAATATGGTTGACGTTCTGTTTTTGCCTAGACGATGTGTACTACATTCTACTGGAATATACGAGCATATTAGAACAAATAGAAAACTATTCCTACATAAAGGTTCATTCCATAAATTCCGTGGATACATGTTTTCACAAATATCTAAATTTAAAAATGGAGCTAATAGATCAAATAAAAAACGGCAAGAAACAATAGATAGAGTTGGGTATGATACGAAGTTTTTATATCATATTTTACGTCTTGGACTTGAGTGTGAACAGATATTGGAGCATCATGATTTAGATCTTGAATGCAACGGACCATTACTACGTTCAGTAAGAAATGGTGAATGGCCAATTGAAAAAAATGAAGAATGGTTTGCAGAAAAAGAAAAATATTTAGATAAATTGTATCATGAATCAACCTTGCGGTATGCGCCAGACGAAAATACAATTAAGAAATTATTATTTGAATCATTGGAAATGCACTATGGTTCTATTTCTAGCGCCATTTCAATTGATGTAAATCAAAATATTATTAATGACATCAAATCTATAATAGAAAAATATGGACATTAATTTACTAGATAACAACTGGACCATTTATGCTGTAATTAATCCGTATATATCGGATTACCCACCAGTAGTACGATTGGAAAAGGTAATGTATAAAGTAATATTATCAAGTGACCGTGTGTGGGCAGAAAACAATATTTCTGGAGAAGTATTTCTTATTAAAAATCGAACCGGAGAAACTGGTAAAATATCTGATGAAGATATTAAAGAATTCAGGTGGATTAAATTGAGAGCCGTTGATATTGGTCAACACAATGTCACAAACAACCGTAAGATATTAAAAAAAATATTCAAAGGGTAGAATGCTATATTATCAATTAGCACCCAATTCAAACTCATTTAAAAAATATAAAAAAGTATTTGTTTATACCAAAAGTAAAAATAGAAACTTAATTGACGATTCTGATAAAGTTTGGCAAGAATATAAACAATCTGCGAAAATAGTAAAGAACCTATTCGATAATAAATTTGATGAAGAAGAATTTAAGTGGGTGAAAAAAAAGGCAATCAGAGTTAAGTAATATAATGCATGAATAAGCATAAATACAAGATGCATATTCGTGAACTTACTGGATACAAACAAAACGACCATTACAAAAAATCCCAAGAAATTTTCCATGGGGATTTGTCTGGGGTTAATAATAGAATATCTCGATTAATACAATTTCAAAAGTATATGGTAGATAATGGATTTAATGCTGTTGGTTCACCGGGGCAAGGTGGAACAGCATTTGAACATCCTAACTACCCATGGGTGTTCAAAATATTCACACATGATAAAGCGTATTTTGATTACATACAATATGCAAGACAACATCAAAATAATCCTTTAATTCCAAAGTTTAAGGGCAATATCATTAAAATCAACGACAATACTTTTGTTGTTAGAATTGAAAAATTACATAGAATTTCGCGCAATGACCAATACAATTCGTTAGTTGGCATCATATCATCGATAGGTGATAAAAGTGATATAGAATGGTTTATGAACAATGATCCGTCCAGAATCCAAACATTACGCCATGATTATCCAAAAATATTTGAATTAATGGTTGACTTGATGAATACATATCCATCCCATGTGTTAGACCTACATCGCGGAAACATTATGCAACGTGAAAATGGCGACCTTGTTGTTATCGACCCAATGGTTTAATATATGAAAATTCATGAACTCATCTTAGAAAAGAAAATAGAAATACCCACATCAAAAAAACCATTATCTGGTGTAATTAATAAACCACAATTATCATATCTTGGAAATGGAATTCAAGCTATAGCATATGCTGTTCAAAATAACCCGAATATCATCCTTAAATTTGTTGCAATAAGTGGTCCATCAGATCCAGCATATCAATTTTTAAGAGTATGCCATAATCATCCAGAAAACCAATTCTTTCCAAAAATCCTTAAATTCAAATTATATGATATAAGTAAATTTTCATATGATGATATGGAATGGTTTGAACAACAACATGATTTCTTTTTGGAACCAGAACAATCAAAGGCAAAATATCAATTATTAATTGTAATGGAACGATTATTTGACTATCCAAATAATGGTGTAGAATTATTGTGTAATAATCTAGGAATAATGGATATTGTCAACTCGACTGATCCTAGTGGAAAATTCCCAGCCCATGTTAAATTTTCGAAAGCATTTTTTGATGATAATACCAGAAATAAAATTCGACATTCAACTACAAATAAACAATTTTCCCAAGCATTAAGAATATTAGAGCCATTATTCAGAAATAATCAATTTGAACCTGATATGCACTTTAATAATATCATGAGAAGAAAAAATGGGCAAGCAGTATTAATTGACCCAATTACCACAAGGTTTGAAAAATAATGAGAGCAAAAGAATTTATATTAGAAGGATATAAAGAAGTAAAATCAAAGTTTTCACAAAAAAATGATGAAACTATAGTTACTCAGTATATTAACAAATTTAAACAGTTAGTAGATAAAAAACAAATAACCGATATTAATCAAAAAAATATTGATTATTGGGGTAAACAGCCATTTGATGAATTTAAATCATTTGTCGATGAATTTGATCCTGGACAAACCAAAACAAACATAAAACGTAAGAAAGCTAAAGGACAATCCATTACTTTAGAAGAAAATGATGAATGGTTGATAGTAATACCATTAGATAAAGATGCATCATGTTTTCATGGTAAAGAGTCAAGCTGGTGTACAACAAAACCAACACAAAGTTATTTTGAAGAATACTTTTATGATAGAAGTGTAATATTGGTATACTGCTTACAGAAAAAGCCCACTAATGATATGGCATCTTCTACTACGTGGCCATCTTCTACTATGTGGGCATTAGCCATTCATCAGGATATTGAACAAATTGAAATATTTGATCAACAAGATAACTCAATGTCAGAGCAACAATTCACTGCTGCTACTAAACTATCTGCTCAACAAATTAAGCAAACTATCATTAATAAACACTTAACAGATATTAGCAGCTCAAAAGAAAAGTATAAAAGTGCAATGAGTTTTTTAGATAATGCTAATATGCATAACAATATAAAAAATCGTGATAGACAAATTGAAAAAGCATTAATGCTAACGAAAGAAAATGGATATTGTGCAATATATATAATGAGCTTATTCAGATATAACCCTGATGTTATCAATGATATTCCTGATCCTATATTAAGAATAGGAGTGAAAAATTTTGCACCAGCGTTAAAAGCCATACATGGAAAGTCATTGGATTTTTATAAAGACATTTCCCATAATAACCCAGATGTATGGGAATATATACCTCAATCTGAAATTACGCCTGATATAAACAGACTTAAATATAGAAAATGGCTAGAACATTTAACAAAACCATTTGTGATAGTATATAGAGAAAATAATCCATTACATTATATTCCAGACGAATTAAAAGATTATAACCTATATCTTCAATTTGCAACAAATATTAAATCGCCAACAGAATTCTTGGGATTAATTCCTACTGAATTTAGAACAGAAGAAATCTGTAATATAGCATATGAAAAAGATCATAGAAATCTAAAATATATGACTAATACCATCAAATTTAAATTTGAGAATAAAGGGGCATTGGATCTATTACAATCTAAAAATATCAATACTAATGGTCTATCAGAACAAGAAATTAGAAAAATATTAGTTGATATGTATTTTTCAATAGATACCGAAGTTCCTGTTGAAAAACGAAAAATGGCATATGACGCATTAATGACACCAGAAATATCATTAAACACCATTGCACTGGTTATAAAAAATAAGGAACAGGAAGCATTATGAGAGCAAAAGAATTTTTAACAGAATCATCCAATACCAATTTATTAATTATTGATGTTCAACCTGAATATCAAAATTATGCCAATAATATTCTTCCAGGTGTTCAACAAATGATTCAAAAAGCAAATGGAAAAATTGTAATAGTATATAATGATTTTGGTGGGGGTGATACACCGGACCAAGTACTGAATTATCTTGCAGGACATGATGAAGAATATGATGGATATGTTTATGATGACGAGGAAGATGATTATATACCAGCAGAACAAACACCATTGGAACAAAAATTACAAAATGCACAATTCATTCAGAAAGAATTTGGATTTTTGAGAGGTTACATGGACTCTGGGGTTGATAACCATATCATAATTGAAATCATCAGAGCAATGTACAATCAAAAACAGAATGATTCCAGGGATCTTAATCCAGAATTATTATCAGATGATGCGCAAGAAGTATTAGAAAATAATAGTGATTCTATATTCGTTCAAGATTGGGTGCCAATTCACTTGCTTCATTCTCTTCAGCCATTTTATATGATGGGTGGTGGTCGTGATCAATGTCTTCGAGAAATTGAATTGGTTTGTCATGCATTTAACATAAAATTCAAAAGAATTGATTCATTAATTTATTGACATAATCAACGCAAGTTGCTATAATAGATGGTGCATAACTTAGCACGTTTCCTTTCAACATCAACGAAGAGTAATCATGGCTACAACTACAAAATCAACTACAAAATCAACTACAAAATCAACTTCAAAAAAATCCGGGACAACACATAAGTACCCTGTTATCCCATTAAACACAAACACACAATTCTTACCATATGCTGACATCCAATATGGACCTAATCCAAAATATTATCTGCTCGATTCTTCTATAAGTGAACATTGTGATCTTGGTAAATACCATGTCAGTAGAGGTAGTTACTATGATGCGGATATTGGTAAATATGTAGCACCAGTGGAATACGCATTAGATAATGAACGAGCTTATAGCGATATTCTGATATTTTTAACTGATGACCCATTAGTTAAAAAATATAAAAGCCAATATAAAGCACATTATACTCCAGAGTTAGGGTACTTTGTTCGTATGAGTCATATACATCTGGTACCTGTAGAATTTATCAGCAAAAAGTCACATGTTGCTAAATTATCAAAACTCAGTAAATCATTTGAAAGAATTAATACAGTATTTCCGCTATTTGAACAATCTGTAGAAAATACACTGAATATGGCATCGGTTAATACCAAAGCAGCACAGCAATCTCAACAATCTCAACAAACGCCACAAGAACAACCAACTGAAGTAGATGAAATAACATCCACATTCACGGATGTTGAGGTTGGTAAAGCATTGTTAAACGGCCATGGGATCATCTTACCATCTGAAAATAAACAATTGTTCTCGGATATTGCTGCTGAAATTGGTTGTTATTATATCGCAGTACCAAAAGATGGTGATCATTTACTGACCCAACTGACCAAAATAGAGACTCATTTTAATAATACCTACATTCATGTTAATGATGATTCATTAATTCCTACTCTTATCGAAATAATCAGTGCACCGATTATATGTGTTGATAGTAAAAATGTTGGCCATTATAAGGTTAATGGTAGAATAGAATCGAAACCGTATCAACAATACACAACACCTAATAAACCCATGGTCACATTTCTAACGCCTGCAGAACCGGTGCCATCCTCTGCTACAAAATTGCCACCACTCAGTTCATTAAAAACTGAACGAAATAAAGAAAAAATACGTCAACTTGCGGATGAGCATCGAATGAAAAATGGATTCGTTGTACTGGAAGAAATGGCTAATGAACTGTTTCCAGGTAGACCAATATGTTCACAATTATTGTCCATCATCTATACTGAACTGAAACCACAAGGGTACAAAAAGGGTCATATTCCTGGCGGAAAGTATAAAACATTCTACCATATCCCAGGCTAACAACATCATTAAAGGTCCGAAAGGACCTTTTTTATTGACATCATCAAAAAAATTCTGTATAATTTATATATGATTAAAAATTATACATTGTCAAAAAATCAACATTATTGTTTTTGGAACAGAACAATCGGTACAAAATCTATCTCATCAGTAGAAAGGATGAATTACTGGAATGAACACGTCTATCCATTATATCATATTTCATATTATGAAAACGATGCAAATGATAATCAGTATAATGGCATGATATCAGGTGATGATAATCACGTTAATTTGTTCATATTAAAAAATTTATGAGTGTACATAGAGTTCTTCTTCAACCATCGCTTGAACAATGTCCATCATGGTGGCAAAAACTAGTATATAACATCGATGATCCAGAAAAATTGATAAGTTATGTATCATCATATGATATTCAGGTTAGTTATACTGAGTACCCAACATGTATTAATTATCTGCAATTCAAATCAGAAGGACATTATAACATGTTCTTATTAACACTGGAATAGTTTAATATGTATACCATTTATTTTACACAATTGCCACCATCGTCGGTAGATGACATTATAGATAAGTTTGACTTATATTTACAACATAACTATAATCAATATCTTGACGATCTTTCAGATGATGACGATAGTGTGCAATATATTGAAGAAGAATTACAAAAATTCCTTATGATTACATTTCGCGCAAATCGCGCCACAAATCCAGAAACAGTTGATGAAGATATCATAACATTTGAATCATTGTCTGATTATAACATGTTTGTACTAAGATACTCATGAGCATCAAAATTAAAATTAATAAAGACAAATATGAAACATTGGTGAAATGCCGTGATTATTATGATACTAACATACCATTGACCAAGTTTTGTAAAGACATCTTTAATGCAACATTACAACATAAATCAAAATATCATACTACAGGCACATTTGCGCAGATTCTAGATAGATTTGAGATGACTTTAATTTTGTATAATGAAGCTGATGTTGAAAAATTTAAGCAATTTATTAAACAAGATGGTCATCATTATATAATGTTTTTATTGAGTAGATAAGATAAATTATGAAATACTATCTATCATCAAATCAATGGACAAACCTGTGGTACACCGTTATAAATGATGAACAATGGGCAGATCCACAGTATGATATGTCTATCGAATATGAAAATAGAAAATCATTGTGGACTACTCGTTATGCACATTTGAATATAATTTATTATGAAAATAGTGACGAATATGAAGAGGGATATTATGGAGAGGGATATTATGGAGTATTATCAGGGGATGAAAAATATATCAATTGGTTATTATTACAAATATGAATGATGATATAACATATTTTCTATCAGAAGAACAGTATAATGATTTGTGGTATCATGAACCTACTGATCTGGAGGTTAAAGAATGGTTAAGTAAAAATAACGTTCTCTATTCTGAGCGATTATCAGAACCAGGATTCTGGGGGATGTTAACTGGCAGTGAAAAAAACATTAATTGGTTATTATTACAACTATGAGATATTATCTTTCTAGCGAACAATTTTATAAGTTGTGGGATAACTATATGTCTGATTTTTTTGGGCTATCATCTATTATTGCGGCTGATAAACGTGCCCGTATTTTTACGGAAAGATACCCAGCCACCAATGTAAAATATTATGAAGAACTCCATATCTACGATATTGATTTACCAGAAGGATATTGGGGAGTATTAGAAGGCGATGAACGTAATATTAATTGGATATTATTACAACTATGAACATTATACTAAATGACACCCAATTTGAATCGCTACATGCTTTAATTTGTAATGATCCAGAATACAACGATCACCAAAAATCCAATAGGTTATCTCATACAGACCCATTTAATTGGATTCCATTTATTAAACAAAAATATAAAATAAGATATAATACTTCAGAAGATGAATCATCAGATATTTACTATGGTTCTCTATATGGTACTAAAAATAGAATAATAATGCTGCTTCTTAAATTATGAGATACGAATTATCCGGTGAACAATATAGTAGATTGTGGGGGGAATATAATGTTTCCCCCACAGTTGAATATTACCCAATTAGATTATCTAAATGGAATCAGTATGTTAAATCTAAGTATAAATTACGATACTACGAAAATAACGACATAAGTGACGACGATGATACACCATATGGATGGTATGGGATTATATTTGGCAATGAAAAACACATCAACTTCTTTATTTTACAATTATGAGATATAAACACTATCTAACTGAAAACCAATATTGGACCATATGGACTGATTGGGTTAACGAGGTTACATCTGATGCAAACTCCAATTGTTACGAAGCTATTCTTGTTAGAAAATCCATATGGAAGAATAATTTTAAACATAAATATAAATTATCTTATAATGAGTTACCAGCACAGGTAGACCATTATGGTCTTATTATAGATAATGATAATGATTTTGATGGATACTGGGGTATACTAACAGGATCTAAAAAATCAATTAACTGGTTCCTTTTAAATATATGAGATATCAATTAACTGGTTTATATTGCATCTATAGTGATAAATACTTACTATGAGAGCAAATGAATTTATTACTGAAAAAAGAAAAAATCCTAAACAAAATCCTAAGACATCCATTAATGATATTATTATTAATGCATTTCATAATGCACCATCATTAGATAATTTAGATGAAGTAAATTGCTTTGTATCATTTACTTCAGTCGATAAATTAGGCATAAATCCTAAATCTGAATGGGATACCCCAATCGGTATCTATGCTTACCCAGCATCATTCGTTATTAACCAAACTAATACTGATACTGCAATGGATTATCTACCATTTGCAGGCGATCAAGCATTTGTTAATATATTCCAAGCTAACGGTAATATTATTAATCTTAAAACCCTGTCTAATCAAGACTTAGTAGTATATTACCAAAAAATCGCTGACTACTTTACCAAAAATGCCAATATGCCATGGAAAGATGCAGTTGATATAGTTGAACATTATATCAATCAATCAGATAGAAAAGCTAAATTCGATAGTTATGCCGGTGGTAGATTATGGTACGTGACAATGAAAGTAGCACAAGAACTTTCTACTTCCCGCTCAAATGATCAAGGTACTAATACTCATATTGTGTGGAATCATTTGTTTAGATATATTGGCATCGATGGAGCTTATGATCCAGGTATCGGTATCATACATACATCAGAAAGAAATCAGGCAGTATTCTTCTCAAAAGATGCGATTACTAATATAAAACGTTATAATAACAAATATTCCCCAGATAGTGTAAAAGATATGCAACAACATGGTAGATTCATGAAAGAGACATTGCATCAACTGAATTCTGCAAAAACACTAGAACAATTATCTAAACTATTAATTCAATTATCAGATAATGAAAATCAACAAATTGGTTCTGCATTAGATGAGTATAGAGTTGCAGGTTGGGTTCAACGTATGAAAAATACTCCAGCTAAACAAGAATTATTAAAAACATATGCCAACAATAGAACATATGATCAATCTCATTTGGTAACTGCACTTAAAACAACACAATCAATGGATGAATTGGAAAAATTAATGGTACAAACATCATATCAGGCTGGATTAAAAAATATGGGTCACAATCCATTAAAGGGTCAATTCCTCCAAAAATACCCCACCATCCATGCATGGCAAAAACATCTTGACGATCTATACAATTGGCAATAGTTGACATAATACAAAAATTATGATATACTACTATTAACATAACCGTGGTATATCATAACAATGAACTTAACTAATACCGAAACAATGTCAATCCTGAAATATGGATTTATATTCACCAATCATTATTATTCAGAACCATCAACTTATCTAAGAATCAACTTGATTTTAAAAGATATAGTCGGTGAATATACTTATCAAATAGAGACATATGTATACCCATGGTCAACTACTTTGCATTCTATACCACTATATGGCTCTTGGGCAAAAAATAATAAATCTGTGTCACTCTCTACATTAAGAAGACGTTATAATTTAATTGATAAATCACAATTAGAAAAATCAATTAAATTATTTTGTAAAGATCACCAGTATATATGATTCATTATATTACATATAATCAATGGAATACTATATGGTATTGTCTATTTGAACCATCTCAATGGATCACTGAACCACTAGATGGTGAATACAAATGTAAAATGAGTAGATATATACTTTGGGATGAAACATATCCAAATATTACATATATGGAAACATACAATACTTCATGTAATGATCATGTTGCTATTATCAACGGTGATGAAAAATATATTAATATACTTCTATTACAACTATGAAATATTACCTATCTGAAAATGAATTTAAACGCATATGGTGGGATAAAGGACTATATGATATAACACAAATAGAAAGACGAATTGGATACTGGTTAGATAATATGGAATCATCAACTAACTTATCATATGATGAAATCTTATCATATTCACCATCAGAACCAGGATTCTGGGGATGGTTAGAAGGTGAAGAAAAACAAATTATTTGGTTCTTATTACAATTATGAAATATGATCTAACTCGCAAACAATGGAACTTAATCTGGTGGAATCAGTATAGTGATCAACCAAAATATGATGAAGTCCTTACCGTCAAACAAAGAAATGATTATTGGAAAAAAACTTTTAGAAATCAATTTAACATAGATTATATAGAATCAGAAGATCACCCACCATCTATCAAACTTACTGACTATCCAGGATTCTGGGGTAGATTAATTGGTGATGAAAATCATATAACAATCTTTATCCTTGCAGAATTATGATCTATCACTTGACATCCACTCAATATCATGGTATAATATATCTACACTTAATAAAATAAATCACAATATTATGCCGAATCCAATCATTACTTATTACGATAATGGTACTATAGCATCAACAGAATATTGGGAGAATGGCCAACGACATAATATCAACGAGCCTGCATATATTTCTTATTGGGAGAATGGTAATATTGAATCTAAACAATACCTCATACTCGGTAGATACCATAACGAATATGGTCCTGCAATTGTTGAATTTCATCCAAATGGTAATATCAGGTATGAACGATATTCCATTAATGGCAAAACACACAATGAGAATGGACCTGCATCAATCTATTATTCCGAAAATGGCAATATCATTGAAGAAGGATTTTGGATCAATGGCAACAGACATAACGATAATGGCCCTGCAGTAACCAGATATTTCGATAATGGCAATATTGAATATGAAGAATTTTGGATCAATGACATAGAATTAGATAAACTACAATTCTGGATTCATAAACATAACTTGACTACTGCATAATCAATAAATATTTTTATGAAATATTACCTGTCTAATGAACAATATAATAAATTATGGGATAACACCGATCTTGATAAATGGGATCAGGATTCTGCATATTATCAAGCTCTATCATACCAGGATAGATTAAAATACTGGAACTCTAATTATTATCACACAAAACTATCATATCATGAATCAGATTCAGGATACTATAGCATAATAGAAGGTGATGAACACCATATCACTATGTTCCTACTACAATTATGAAATATTACCTATCATCAGACCAATGGAATATATTATTGAAAAAGTTAGGTCATAGTAAACGACGATTGCATGAGTGGAACAATATTATCCAGCAACAATACCACCTGTCTTATTCAGAATGCAAAACTCAACATGATAGTGGATATTGGGGAGTATTAGAAGGCGATGAACACCATATCACCATGTTCCTTTTAACATTATGAATAACATCCCTTTCTATAATACTATCCCTCCTTCTCTATATGGTACCAAAGTATTCGTATACTGGAATATACACAAATCTTGCTGGTCTATAAAACATAAAAATAAAGTAATCGCCCATACTCAAAACCTAACCCTTTCCAATTGTACTTTCAAAGTATCCGAAAAAGGTAGACAAAGAGTAATCAAAGAAAATAAAAAAAATGTCCATGCAGGTGTTCAAGGTTACCTGTTCTCTTTCATCAATATTAATTCCAACAATATCATTTACTATAACCCTTATACTCAACCTACCTTCACCATAAATAATATTCCAATATATACTGCAGATATCGTTTCTTTCTATCCAAATAAATTAGTTAAAAATTTTTCCCCTATATAACACAAAAAAATCGGCGGCGAAATTTTTTTTAGGGGATGGGACCCATGAAATTATTCTTTTCTATTTTATAGTGAATTTTCTTCTTGACATGGTTATGAAGTTTTGGTATATTATAATTATATCTTAAATACTATAAATCCATTGGAGCAAGTATGAAAATCATACCTAGACAGCATCAACAAGAAGCATACAATGCAACGGTATCTTCGATTAAGCGCAATCATGGATTAACAACTGGACGCATCGTTATCCCTACTGGTGGTGGCAAAACATTGATAGAAGCAATGATTATTGAACATCAGATGAATAAAAATCGCAAACATGGCGTTACTTTAGTAATATCGCCTAGAATCATGTTAAGTAATCAATTAGCTAAAGATATTCGTGGTTTTATTACATCACGAGAATATCTTGGATTAGCTTTCCATAGTGGTAAACATGAACCAGATTACACTAAGGTTAAATGGAGTGAAAAATCAACAACTAGCGAACAAGTAGTCATTGATGAAATTGCCCGTGCTAGTCGCATGGGTAAAGATTTGGTTATCTTTAGCACGTACCATAGCAGTTATAAATTAAAAGGTATTGATTTTGATACTATCATTGCAGATGAAAGTCAATATTGTGTAGCTGAAGAATTCCACAAAAGTATTGTGGAATTGAATGGTAGAGTTAAATTATTCTTTACTGCAACTGAAAAATTTACAGCAAGTGAAACCGGTAGGGGTCTTAATAATACCAATGTTTATGGTGAACGGATATACGAGATTGAACCGGCAGTATTGATCGACCGTGGAATAATAGTTGCTCCGAGATTACATATCATGTATAGTGATATTCCGAACACTACTGATGTTCGAGGTAAAGAACGGGATGATGTTGAACAACAAACCATCGTCAGTAAAGTAATAGCACTCGCATCAGAACAACATAAATTAACTGCGCCAGAATTAGGTTTTAGCAAAATATTATTTGCATTGAATGGTACTAATGATGTAAAAACTGTAATGGATAATATTGATAAAATCCATGATATATTACCTGACCATGATATATGTACGGTGACTAGTAAACATGGAGAATGTATCAATGGAGTACAATGCAGATCAAGAACTGATTTCTTGAATCAAATTAAAATTGATGGTCGTAACTGTTTAATCTTTCACTATGATATTTTGAGTGAAGGAATCGACGTTGATGGTATTACCGGTGTTTGCATCCTACGTAATATGGGATTAGCTAAGATGATACAAACAATTGGTAGAGCTGTTCGGGTATATAAACCAGACCCATCAAAGAAAAAACAAGCATGGATATCAGTATCAGTTGTCAACGGTGATACTGATGGTCGTGAAATTGTTCGGGAATATGTACATGCTATTCGTAAAGCTGGGTATCCTATCAATATCGAAAATGTAAAAGAAACCAATTGGAAATCTTTACATGCCAAAGATCAAAACCAAATCGAAGATGCATATCATACCGATACTGATAATAGAAGTTTATGGTGGTTGCAAGATATATTTCATGAAATTGAAACAAATGATTTCTTTGACGATATGGCACAATTATCATCACATAAAAAAACTCAAGCATTTAATATGTTTCTGTCACTATTCGATGAAATTGCACCAGAACCAACAAATCCAATAACACCATCGTTTGATAATTTTCTTGACATGTTTTAATTATCTGGTATAATAAAATTATACTTTAGGAGATAATAATGAAACATAGATTCAAAAATACCTGTTATGATCCTGTTGCATTGTTAAATGGTTGTACAAAATTAAGTACTTTCATGAAACGTATAACAACCCAAAGTTTACAACAACCAGATATGTGGGAACCAGAAACATATCGTGGTGATGGATTTGAAGCATTGGTTGAAGTATTGATCAACTGCAGTCCAATCGATAAACGTATCAATATCATCGATTACTGTCCATGGGATTCTTTAGTTGATGGTCCTGATATGGGGGTTGATGGTGTTGGCAAAAGCCACGACAGTACCAATCATACTGTGCAAATAAAATTCCGAAATGATGTTAAGTATCAATTGACAGCCAACGAAGATCATATCAGTAACTTTGTCGCAAAGTCAATGTGTATGTATTATATGCAACCAGTAAATATGACTTTGTTTACCACAGCATTAGAATTACGTCAAGATATATTAAATGATATGTATCATAATAAAATACAAGTATTGGGATATGCTCAACTAGCACAGCTAGTGGATATGAATATACCATTTTGGGAATTATTTTTAAAAGAATTAACTTGCCAATCTACTATAATTGAGGTATAATTTAATTATACTTTAAATAAGGAGAACAATATGAGCACTAGAGTTGAAGATATGTTTCGTGGTTATAAGATCCAATTAGAAGCAGGCATGTTTGCCGGTTCTCATGAAATCTTTACACCATTGGAATTAGTCAATGAAATGATTGAGCAAATCCCATCCCTTCCAAATAAAAATTCAATTTTAGTGTTATTTAATCTTGAATTTGCCATTAGTTTGGTGTATAATTATAATATACCAGCAAGCAGAATACATATATATGTAGACAACCTTGCTAAAGATGTAGTCGCTCATAAAATTGGGTTGAACGTAATTAAAGATTTAGGAGATATTAACATGAAATTCGATGTCGTATTAGGTAACCCACCTTATCAAGGAAAAGAAGGAAATTCAACTAATAGCATTGATTTAGCCGCAGAATTTGTATATAAATCAGTAGAACTATCTAATAACATCGTTTCATTGGTCATACCATCTGCATGGACTGGACCATCACCTTCAAAATTGAAAAAATTTTTATATGACGCTAAATTAAATAATTTAGTCTTTCATGGTGATAAGTGGTTCAACGTAAATATGAGAACTTGTCATTTTTTGTTGACAAAAAATGACAATGATGATTGCAAGGTCACCGATATTAACCACAACACAGAACTATTTAATTTAACAGATTCAATGATATTATCTGAAAATAATACTCAAACTAAATTTATTACAAAATTTGACACCACAAAAAATTTAGGTACTAGATGGTTGCGCGGCAAATTAAACCTTAATAAAGTTAATGAACAAACAACTGGGGATGTTTTTATAACAGGAGTTGGTAAACAAGGTGAAAAATATAATACTAGTATTATTACAGTTGGTAATGAAATAACTGGAAAGGGATTATTTAAAGTGGTGTTGCCAAACATGGGGGCATTTAATAATATTGGTGCCGTTAAGGTTGCCGATGTTAATCATGTTGGTGGGTATTCTGTAGTGTTCTTAACAACATCATCTGAAATTGAATCTATAAATTTAAAACAATATCTGGAAACCAATACCATTAAAACATTGATTAAATCGGTTAAAACAAATACCCCGAACTCAAAATCATTATTTGAACAAATTCCTGATATTGATTTAACAAAATCATGGACTGATGAAGAACTTTACCAACACTTTAACTTAACACAAAAAGAAATTGATTATATCGAATCAACTGTAAAATAAATTGACAATCAATAAAATACCTGATATACTTTAATCATGAACTCAATAAACATGGATAAGACAATGTTAAACAATATCATAGACCATGCTAGAAATCGTGATTATATGTCAGGTGTCGAACGTGAAAAAACTAGAATAAAATCTACCGGTGAAGTTTTTACCCCTACTAAATTAGTTCAAGAAATGCTAAATCAATTACCTCTTGAACTATTCACCAATCCTAAAAAAACATTCCTCGATCCAACATGCGGTGATGGTCAATTCCTATCTGAAATATTAATAAAGAAAATGGAAAATGGGATAGATTATGAAACCGCACTATCAACCATTTATGGCGTTGACCTAATGTTCGATAACTGTATCGAAACCATTAAACGATTATATATGGTTAATGATGATGATATCATTATCTATAAAAAAAGCGGCAATAAAGATTTTGGTATCATGGAACTTTCAAGATCACATCGTTCCAAAAAAGGGTTGATCGCAATGTTCAAATTAAAATCAAATACTACTAAATTTATTAATATCGTTTGTGCAGATGGATTAGAGTATGATTACTCATTCTCAACACCACAAAAAGAAGATAATTATTTCAGTAGTTTGTTTACCTATAAATAAATTTTCCGTATGTATACAAAAAATATAGCTCGATAATTTTTTTATCGGGTACTTATACTTTTTTACCTTTTCTATTTTCCAGGATGATTTTACTACTTGTCATTAGACTGATACCTTGCTATAATAACATCATACCTTAAACAAAACGGAGTAATTCAATATGCTAACCAACTCAATGAATGAATATTTAATTTCTAAAGCCAATAAAGACTCTACCAACATTCAATTACTAATCGATAATAAAATGGATGAATTACTAGCCAATATGAATAATTTATTATCAAGTAATAATTTAGTACTATTTGCCTGCAATGCAGAACATGGTAGCATTAGTCATAACTATGAGTTCTATTCTAATCCATCTAGTATGGGAAAAAGATATTCATTTTATATTCGCTGGCAAATTTATTTTATTAATAATCATCCTAGAATAAACGCAACATTTAATAATCGTACCTTTGATTTTACTTTCTCTGAACAAAATTTTAATCAAATAATCAAATCTATACTAGCTGAAAATATATTTAAAGTGGCATTTACATAAAACTAAATTTCCGCATGTATACAAAAAATATACTTCGACAATTTTTGAGGGTGGGGGGTATTTTTCTGGTATAGGACATTTCTGGCAGGGGTAAGTTTTATTTTGGGGGTTATTTTAGAATTTATTTTTGGAATTTATTTTTGGAAAGAATTATTTGAAAAATTTGCAAGTAGTTTGAAAATTTGCAAGTATTATTTTAAATATAATACACCAAGCTCTCAAAAAATAAAAAAATAATTTTATGCAAGTATAATACCAAGCATCTAAAATTATTTTATAATAATCATGCCATGCTATACATCATAACATGGCATGATCTATGCTACTTAGAAATCGTTATCACATTCGAAGTAATCATTCGCGAATACAATGTCACTATCACTATCATCTGAATAGTAATCATTATCGTCATCATCATCCCCAAGGTCAATGATATGATTATCATTACCATTGCCCATGGTGTCCAGTTCATCATCTGACATTGTATTATATTGAGTGGTCATGATCTTATTCCCGTGTTGGTTAAATTACAGATAATATTATAAACGATTATGCTAACTTGTCAACCATAATGTTTATTGTTATTGCGACAATGATCACAATTGTCATTAGTATGATGCTTAACATAAAACCCCCTACAATTCGATTTAAGGCTGACCATTCATTATCCTGCACCAGTATAGCAGTCATGATACAGGATAGGCTACAATCGCTTCAGATTGTCTTATTTCACTATTGCAACACGTTGGATAACGGTTTGCATTTGACCATTGTATCGACTATATTCCTTAACAGTTGCTTTGATGGTAAGGGTATCACCAACATCGGCAGCAAACGCACCTTTAGATACCATGACAACATTGTCAGGTGTTACCATGGTGCAGATATAGGATACACCATAGAAACCTTCACACCGTATTAAACGGGTAATTTTAACGTTGAATGTTTCACGTTTGCCAACTGTACCAATAGTAGCATCAGGATTCGGCAAAAGGTGTTTGCATTGCTCTGTTACTTTAATTTGCAATAATTTGATAACATCATTGCAATCAGTAAAATCGGTGTTGATTAACCATTGCAGGTATGACACCGCAGCACTAGCAAAAGGTTTATTATAATATTGACCAAAAGGATATAAACCTTGCTCGATCAATTCTATTTTTTCATCATGCGCTTTTTTCAAGTATGCTTGATGTTCTGCATCAGCACTTTCAATTTTGGCTTTACGTTCGGCTAATTGTTCAGCACTAGACCGTTGAATTTCACGCATTTCAGTTATCATTGTTTCCCGGTCAGTTACCAACTCTATGCCATTGTTATGGCTGTATGCTAATGCTTTTTCGAATGCAACATCTGCGTCTTGACTAAGGTTAAAATGATGGAACGACATTACCCGATCATTATGTCCTAAAAATGTTTCACGCAATGTGAAATATGCCGCTGTTGCGCCAACACTGATTAACAATTTTGATACGAACATGATAATTACCTAAAATTATTCCCATTGCTGGGGTGGGCTTAATGCCCGTTCTGGATGCGACTATCGCTTCCAGAACATGGATATTATTCTACTTGTTTTTTTTAGATTGTCAATAATTATTTTCATCATTATGTAAAAAATTGTGAACTAGTACCGTTTATAAATTATAGACAGCCTACCTTGGAAAGATAAATAGTTATTGACACCATGGAGTTATTATGATAAAGCAATGTAAAAAATGTTTGATTGATAAATCATTATCAGACTACTATCGAAGCAAAGAAACTAAAGACGGGTATAAATCATCATGTAAGGCATGCTGTAAAGCGTATGACAAAGATTTTAGACAATCCCTTATACATGATGCCATATCACACAAACAATGCTCAAAATGCAACGTGGTACGTTCTGTTGAGGATTTTCATCCTGATAACTCAACTAAGACAGGATATAAATCATGGTGCAAACAATGTATCAGTATTAAATATAAAAAACCAACACAGAAAAAGGATGAAACATTATTAAAATTAAAATCCAGTATTAGAGGAATGATTAAAAAAGCTATTAAGCGTTCAGGTTATACTAAATTATCATTAACCACTAATATATTAGGGTGTGACTATAATACGTTTAAACTTCATATCGAATCATTGTTTTTATATAATATGACATGGGATAATAGAAACTTATGGGATATAGATCATATAGTGCCATTATCTTTTGCCAATAATTATGATGAATTGCTATTATTAAATCATTATTCTAATTTAAGACCATTATGGAAATTAGATAATATATTAAAATCAGATAAGTTATTACCTGAATCAGTTAATCATCCATTATACAATCATATTATTTTTTTAAGATCGAGCTGGTCTAGCCTTTAAAGGGCCACCGCTTATAGCGGCTTCTGTTCATCCAGAACGTGCGTATATTATTTCAAACTTTGGATGGAAAGTCAAGCGGATAATGTGAGATTTTGTTCACATTATCCGCATACTTTTATTTTTTAAAAATCAGAGTATAGAATCGTTCGGCTGATTCAAAATCGACGTTGAGAATGGTTGACATCATCATTACAGCGCTTTCTTTTACCATTGATTTCAAACGTTCAATATCATCTGATTCAATATATTTGACGTGGATATTGTCAACTGGTATTGCTATTGATTGTGTGAACATGGCGGCAACCCTCATATGATGTTTAATTGACTGGGGTTATTGTTTCATAACCCCAGTATAATGTCAAGTTATTTTACTGTGACAATGCTATCAAATTTGACAGTCATAGCATTATGTTCTGTTTTTTCTTTTGGAAATTCACTTGCCAAACAATCGGCTTGCGCTTCATCGCGTGAAATTTCCACACCATTGCGATAGTATGATGCTGTTTGTTTGTTGTTATCGTTTCCGTAGACTGGAGTCAGTCTGACGTAGTATAATCCTTTATGTTCGATCAAGTATGGAAAATATCCATCGACCCATTCGCCCCATGGTAAACCATTGTTTTCACTAGGCAAATCACCGTTTTCACTTTTTTCGACGACTGCGGCTTGGTTATCATAATTGACACCGACCCGAATTGTAAAGGTAGAGTGTTTTTGAATCGGATCTTTACCTTTTCTGACTTTGCATTCACGTTCAGTTGATACGGTAGCGAATTGTCCTTTTTTACGCCCCAAAATAGCGTCGAACAATGGACTATCAACAACATCGCGAAGAGTGGTTCTGGATTCGGTAGTCATGGCTTTTTTCCTATATGTTTTGAAAGTGAGTATATTATTTCAGATTTTAGAAAGATTGTCAAGCAATCATTTCCTAAATCGTTGGATATAAGATACCATAATCCGGTAGAATGTCAAGTTTAAAATTGTGAACTATTCAGCAGATTTTTGATAAGATGATATGATAGAATTTTAATAATGTGATCGGTGATGGCGCGGTGCGCTCATCATGTGAAACATCATGTGAAACTATTGATTAGATAGTAGGGGCATCCATGTGTTAATGATTTGCCAAACTCTATCATTAAGATGTGCGGGATAATCGAAATAGAAACCCCACAAGTCCATTACATATAGATTATGACGTTTGCGATATTGAATATATTTGTCTAAACGTTCAGGGTGATTTATATCCCAACGTTCTGTATATTGAGTTGAACATAATCTACCTTCTTTGACCGCATTACACAATAGATTGATTTCAGATTGTGTAAAGTTTCCCCAGATATTTCTATATCCAACGGTGCAAATATTATCAGATTGTTTAACAGAGTTCATTATGTTGCGCTCCATATAATTTGATAACGGTTATAATTATTCTTTACAAATTCATCGATAGCTGGTCTATTCTTTTTATACCATTCTTGATATGCCCATGAACCCTTGAATGTTTCATATGATGCGAAGGCAATGATATTAGGATCATTTTGCATTTGTTGATAGTAGATGAACATTGGAGCATCTCTACGTTTGAATGCAATGTTGAGTTGATTTTTGATTTGATCGGCTAGGTCGATATATTTTTTAGTAGACATGATCTAATCTCATCTGATTTGAATATGTGTATATGATACCTGAAAATTTGAGAATGTCAAGAGATATTTGCGGGAACCTACCACAATTGAGCATCGCTAGATAGCGCAGCGGGAACCTACCACAATTGAGCATCGCTAGATAGCGCAGCGGGAACCCTCGACCATACAGGTATCATATAGAGATAGCGCAGCGGGAACCCTATATGATTTCGTATTCTACATCATGATAATATTTTCTAAATGATTCGAGATATTCATCGATCACTTGTTGTGATGTTTTGTTATGATGTGTTGTTGGTGATGAACCGGTAGCATTGGTATCAGTTCGATATTGAACGTATCCATTATTGATAATGAATACAATGAATGTGTATGCCTGTTTGGTGTTCATGATTTGAATCCTGTATCGTTTGAAGATGGTTATATGATACAGGATTATTTCAGAATGTCAAGAGATTATTGATAGAAATGTTTTCCACAATCTTTACATTTAAACCGTTGACGATTGCCATCACGACCTTTCTTTGTTATAGTGGTGCTATGACATTCAGGACATTCAACCGCATCACTGGTGGATGATTCTGGGGCATTTTCACCGACTTCTTCACCATCATCTGGTTCATTGGTTGATCTGAAAATGTCATTGACCAGATTTTCGACATATTCTTGAATATCGGCTACGGTACGAAATTCGAATGGTTGCCAAGGTTGAAATGGTTTACCAACGAAATGATCATCGATGTAAGTGGTGTAAGGATTATCACATTCATATAAATGATTATAAGCATCATTTTCATCGCCATTTACATTGGAAAAAAACAATCTGATTGCGATATTTTGAGCTGTTTGAATTGGAGACATGATTTATACCAATGTTAGCATGTTAGCTGGGACTTTCCACAATCCGGCATCAGTTGAAACAGTCATTGTGGTTCGATTGATTTTTTTGATTGTACCGTGACGGGTAATACCGGCATGATTGAATTGTACATTTTGACCGACTTTAAGAGTAAACTTATTAACAATGGCTTGATTGTGTCGGGCATGTTTTATTGCCATTGCGATATTATTCAATTCATCATTTGAATAACCATTGTTCAGGATAGCATTTACAACATCAATCGATTTCATATTAGTACCTTACTATTAGTTTAGAATGTTTTTTAGATTTGTATCCTTTGTCCATCATTCTGTAATGTGGATAGGATGATTTTATACGAATGTTTGGTAATGGTTCATATTGACACCTTAATACCATTTTATTATAATTACTTAACATTTTGGTATTGCTCCAGAAATTCAGGCATTGATATTATATTGATATTCTCCTAGTTTGTATCATCAACTTTATTTTCTACCTCGTTAACATCATAATCCAATATATGTTCACCTTCTTTATCAAACAGATTTGCGTTAACAACGTCTGCAAACCATGTTCTTGGATGTTTAGCATCATCTGTTAGAACTATTGTCATTTTTACTTCAAATGTTTTCATGATGTTCTCCTAAAGTATGGGGATAGTATAACCTATCCCCGATAGTTTGTCAAGAAATTACTTCAACTCTTGAATGATCAACCAGAACACTGGTTACAAATTTTTGAACATCATCCCAGATTACTTGCAATGGTTTGTCAAGTTTTACTTTATGCAGAATAACCTTTTCGACATCTTCTTCAATACCGATTGTTTCAGTATGAATTGACTTCACTACTGTACCTGTGGCATAATGACCTTGGTACAGGATGGTGACTCTTTTATCTTTTAACATGACTGTATTCCTTATAGTAGTGCGGCAAATTCTGCTATTATTTGTAAACATCCTACCAGCATCATTACTGATCCAATTGTTACAAATCCTTGCATATGTAATTTATGTCCAAGGACAATAAACAGAATTGTTGCGATTGTTATTAGAGACCATATTGTTAGCATTTTTATTTCCCCCATAAAATAATATTTATTATAGGGGAATTCAGTTTATTCTAATACTTTAACTTGTAAAACTTGAATGTTGAATGTTTCATCAACCATTACAATTTCAATACTGCCATCATCCAGAATTGTGAATGATCCAGCATCTTCATCGAATGTGACTGAGAAGTTATCATCTTCGACGATTACTTCATCATCTTCAACGACTGGATAAACTACTGCATTATGATCGATAATTACAGCGGTTGCATCATCAACCAATTTTGCAAATTCTTCGAAGGTTATGGTTCTCATGATTTTTGTCCTGTGTGTTTGAAAGTGAGTTTATTATAATACAAATTTAGAAAATGTCAAGTTAAAATTCTATTGATAACCACACTTGCAACAATCTAAATGTAATTTTAGGCCATCTCATTGCATATATAACACTGCTACTTTGTGGGATATGCATTGTTCCTTCAGAGGTTGCAAGTAATGCTAAATCCAATACACTAACCCAGATATACATTATAATGAAACCAAGTATGTACACTAATAATAGATTTAACATTTCGGTCACCACTTTGTTTATTTGATGGTAATAGTATACAGGATTTTAATTATTTGTCAAGACGTAAGGACGATTCCATTTACCTACTTTAACATTAACATAATGTTTAACATGGAAATAATCGGTCATGATGTCAGAGTTATCGAACCATCCTTCACCTTTTAATTCTTTAATTGCTTTGGTTAGAAATTCTTTTGCAGCACCGTCGAAATGTTCATGAAACCAATATGGATTGATACTCATATCATCCGTTACTGGGGTAAAGTTTTCATGATGTTTTCCCCCAACGACTTTGTTATAGTTACCGATAAAATCAATTTTACCTGATGCTATCGTCAATACAATGGTGGAATGATGGTCAATTGACAATGTACCGTTAACCCCATATTCTTTGCATAATGCTTTAATTTTAGGGGCAATTACTTTTTTTGTTCTTGATTGATGTATGCCATGACAGTTCTCCTAATTGATTTTGTATGGTGTATAGTATACACCTTTATTTTGATTTGTCAATTAAAATTTCATTATATCCAAAGGTTGAATAACATAAACTGCACCAGATGTTACCTCGAATCTGATACGATAACCAGCTTCATATACTTCAATTGATTTTACATCATTTTCAGTAAAATACAATTCATAATCATCAATTGTTACTTCGAATGATTCATCTTCATTTACAGATGGATATACCAAGTTACAATCAAATTCAATGGCATACGCATTCACCAAAATTAATATCAATTGTTTGAAGGTTAAGGTTTTCATGTTGTTCTCCAATTGATTTAAGATGGTGTATAGTATACAGGATTATTTTGATTTGTCAAGTATTTTAATGACCGGCATATGCAGCTAATATGAATATAATCATAATACCACCGACCATTGCTGAAATGATAAATTTAAAAACACCACCAACAAAATCAGCAATTGTATGTTTTTCACAATAATCAATGATCATCCAGACCATGATTAAAAATAATATGAAGTGCATGATGTTCTCCTAACTTAATCTAGTCATTTCACACGATTTGCTATATGGATGAACTTTTCTTTTTATTGTAATACTTTCACCTACTATTATGGAATAAACAGGAACTGTTACTTCAAACACGATTTCATCATGTGTATTCATGAGAATGTTGCTAATATAACCACATTCTTCAGATTCTTCGGATGTCAATAAGACATTATCATACATTTGAAATTGTCTTAATGCGTTAAGATTTTTTTGTGAAACTTTCATAATGTTCTCCTATATTTGATTATGGGGATAGTATACAGGATTATTTTGTATTGTCAATCAATTCTTTAAATGTTTTTTTAACACATCCACCTAATCCATGCATTGTTTGTCTGGTTTCATATTCATGAATAGCATCCCAGATTTTTACTGATAATTCAAAAACGTCGTTATCAGATTCCCATAATACGTGTTTAGCTTTGTCTACTAATTTTGTTCTGTATCTACTCGGTGTTGTTAAATCTTTATAAGTTGGTTTCATTGATAAATTTAATACTAGAATAGCAATTGCGTTAATCGCCAATTCCGTATTAAATTCTGATTGTATTGTTTCAAATAATTCATGATATTTCATGACCATCTCCTTAAAGTATGGGGATAGTATACAGGATTATTTTAAAATGTCAAGCATTAAAAAAGGGGCTTTAAGCCCCTCTTGATTCTTTTTTTGATTTGCGTTCAATGTCATTTATGATAGTATTTAATACCCTCCCTAGTCCTTCAGATTCTCTAACACCTAATGAGGTTTTATATCTATCTCTACCAATTTCTTTAACTTGTAATAAGTTGGCAATTCTTGTGCCAAGTTCTTGCGCTAATTCTTTGCTAATGTCCTTCATGTTTATTTTTCCATGTTATAAAATTCTATTTATATTATATGTGGGGATATAATTATGAATGATAAATAAAAGATATAGTTCGCGGTATTGGCGTACCCAACTATTCTAACACCACCGGAGGCATCAGCATGGATATTTATCAAACTAAATGTTGTACTAAATGCAACATTATTAAACCTATATCAGATTTTTATAAAGACAAGTCAACAAAAGATGGGCATGTATTTCAATGCAAACAATGCAGGAAAGAACATGTACTAATGAATAAAGATAAATTTCAAGAGTATGATAGAAAATACAAACAGCAGTATAGGGAACAAAATAGAGAAGAATACAATAAACAGCATAGAGAATATCAAAATGAATATAGATTAACAAAATCCGACACTATTCGAGATAGAGAAAGAAAATATAATAACGAATATATTAAACAGAGAATTGCTAATGATACTATCTTTGCATTAAAAGTTCGAATGAAATCATTGATTAGAAAATCTATTACAAGTAAAGGATATTCTAAAACATCCAAAACATATGAAATTTTAGGATGTAGTTTTGAAGAATTATATATTCATATAGAATCACAATTTAAAGATGGTATGAATTGGGATAATAGAAGTGAATGGCACATTGACCATATTATACCATTAAAGTCAGCAAAAACAGAAGATGAACTAATAAAATTAAATCATTATACCAATCTTCAGCCATTATGGGCAATAGATAATTTACGAAAAGGCAGTAATATCACATGAAGAAAGGGATCATCCCTTTCTTCATGATTTACACGTTGTTATTGTTCAAAGTACAGGTGTTCGTTTTCATATAATTCTGAAGTTAATTCAATCCTTTTTAACAATTCTGAATCATAGTCAGTGTCAGCATCAAACTGACCATCATACCATCCATCTAGGTATTCTTGTGCATCATCTATATTACTGGGGGCATTGCACTCGCCATTCATATAATCATTAAAACCTGCTTGATACATTTCTGATTGTGCTAACATGGTAGTTCTCCAGTTCGTTTGAAAGTGGGTATATTATAATGCCATCCGTGGCTATTGTCAACAATTATTTTATATAGTTATACGGTAGATTTAAAACATAATACAATACTCATTCGTCACCTTCCATATCTTCATTCCACACGGTCATTGAATCAATAATTTCTGTACTATCGTTGTTCCAAACATCAATCACAATTCCTTCTGCGTCTTGTTTGATAGTTATGTTTACCAACCCCGCAACACTAGCGTAGGCATATTCGTTTTCTGTACTAACTTGCCAAGGAATAATCATTTTCTTTCTCCTAATTGGTTAATGTGGGTATATTATACAGGATTATTTTAGATTGTCAAGGGTTCTGATTTAATCCATTCAGTTACTTGTTTCTCATACACTGGTGTCAGATACCGTTCATATGATCTGATTTTACTTTGTTTAGTTGACGTTTTTTCAACAATTGTGATAGTATAACCACGTTCATCTAATGCCTTAATGAATTTTGGAGCATCACAATCTTCTTCAAGATAGGCATAATCGCCACGTTGATATGAATATGGTGAAATTTGTTCACCAACATCATACCATTGCAATTCGAGTTTTGCAACCTTTAACCATCCATGCCCACCATCTGAATACATGGTATATTTTCTAGTTTTCATGATATACTCCCGGTTAAGTTATGATATTATTATACAGGATTATGTTTGATTGTCAAGGATCTTTTTATTTTAGTTGCAAACATTGATCTGGATAATGTACCATTTACCAGATACAATTTATAAGATGGAATATCATCACATAACATATATTTTTTTCGTGAATTTATACAGAAATAATGATTGCTTCATACCAGTTTTAAATTTGAAATTCTTATCTGTATATCGTTTCCATCGTAAAAAATAATCTACTCGTTGATTAGGTCTACGATTGAATCTATTATTCTTTTTATCAGTTGAGAATTTCATGATTATCTCCTAAAGTATGGGGATATTATTTTACAATTTTATATTGAACAAGTCCAGATTGGATAATCAAAAATTCTTCTGTAATTTCTTTTACATCAAATTGTCTAACAAATCCAGCGCATGATAGAACAATATATTGTTTAGTATTGCCGCCAATTGTTTCACATTCCCTGATACGTTTTTTTAATTGAGTATAATTGTAACCCAGTGTGGATTTTTGTTGTTTGAAAATGGTTGGTGTGAACATGTCAATCTCCTTAAAGTATGGGGATAGTATACAGGATTATGTTTGATTGTCAACTATTATTTCCCCATTCTTAATAAAATCATAGTATATTGTTCTGGATGTTTTGGATTACCATATGGATCATGACTGACCTTTTCATAACATTTAGGACAGAATCTACCACTAAGACCATGATAATTAGATAATGACCACCAGTGTCCATTAGCTTTTTCTTGTCCACAACATGTACAAGGTAATTTATTCATAACCATCTCCTAAAGTATGGGGATAGTATACAGGATTATTTTTGGATTGTCAAGATATTATTGGAGCAGGTGGGAAATGATAAATACAATGATAAGGGAAATCTCACCTTCCCTTATCATCTAAACATAATCAACTAAAAGAGGTAATCAATTATGTCTAATCCTATTTATACATCACCTGCATGCTCATGTATAGAATGTAAACAAGCATTCTCAACACAAAGTATTCATACACATTATATCAGAAAACATACAAATATATCAACTAGAAATAGTGGTAAAGGAACAACAAAATTCTTATTAAAATGTTCTTGTATTATATGCAAAAAAGAATTAACATCATCTGGATTATCGCAACATATTGAATCACATAATGTTGTTATTAAGTATTGTCCAAAATGTCATAAGGAACATACAAAGAATGGATTATTTTGTTCTCGGTCTTGTGCAAATACTAGACATCATTCTAATGAGACTAAAAATAAAATCAAATTAAAAGTTCAATCAGTATATGACAATAAATCACCATATACTAAAATAGGATTTTGTACTGCATGTTTTAAAGCATTCAAACGTATAAACAATAATAGAACCTGTTCACCTGAATGCAAAACATATGCACAAAATAAAGGTGCATATAAAGGTGGTAAAGCGTCAGCAGCAAAAATGATTAAACGATCAAAAGATGAAATTACGTTATATGAGTTATGTTGCAAGCATTATATCATGGTTGAACATAATATACCAATGTTTAATGGATGGGATGCTGATATAATAATTCACGATATTAAAACTGCAATCTTATGGAATGGCCCATGGCATTATCGTGAAACAGGATTATCAAATCATTCATTGAAACAAGTTCAGAATCGTGATAGAATTAAATGTAATATTATCAAAAATATGGGTTGGAATGTTCTTATATTTGAAGATAGATATTATACACCAGAATCAGCATTCTTGTCAATAATATCATAATTGGAGCGGATAGAGAAAAATTGCATTCTCGACTAAAGTTTGGAAGACTCTCATGTTTCTACTTACACCATATCCGCATTTATGAAATGTAGCGGAGGTGGGATGTGCGCCCACGGTCTTTAGATTATGAGCCTAACGAGATAACTGCTTCTCTACTCCGCTATTACATTATAGCATATTTTTATAGAACATGCAAACTATTTTTATGGTAACGGTGGAGAGACTCGCACTCTCAATCCCGAAGGCGCACGATTTTAAGTCGTGATTGTATACATTCCAACACACCGTCATATTCTGTTTATTTATACATTATAGCATATTTTGGTAGAACATGCAAACTATTTTTATGGTACCCCCGCTCAGAATCCAACTGAGAATCTCGCAAGTTATGAGCTTGGTGTTTTTATTGCAATTTAAACTACGAGGGTGTAATATAGTTAAGACTGATAACGATAACATACTGTTGCATTCTTATCAACATTACTCACTTTAGTGAGTGACTTATTTAGTCCAAGTATTATATGGTCTGCAAACCATAATCGTTTCAATCTACTGACAATTGCAGTTATCAGTCTTAACTATACTATAGCATTATTTGTTGAAATAGTCAAGCAATTCATTTAATGCTATTATTATTTGAGTTGAATCTGGTACATTATCTTCTTGTAATAATTCAATCAATCTAACCAATTCATGTATCATTTTAATTGCAAATGAATCTTCATATAATTCTGATGATGATTTACTAAAATCAGATGTTATATTCTGAAATAATTCATACAACTCGTATGCTGCATGTATTTTATCAGAATATAATTGTTCTAATACCTTTTTATTAGGATTGATTGTTATTTCTGATATGCGCATTTTTTTTAGTATTATTTGCCATCATCATCAATCTAGCAGCGATTTCCATAAATTCTTCATGACGTTTTATTTGTTCTGGTGTCGCATATTCCACTTTTTTATTTTTTTCAACTATAGTTGACATGATATTCTCCAATCTCTATAGTATTTATTATAGCATTATTTCTTATATGTTGCAACAGTTCTTACATATTCCAATTCACAACCTTGTAAATTGATCAGATCATAATTTTCAGAACCTTCATACCATTGACAGATAATTACCCAATCTTCAAGAGTAGGAATGATAACCCATGTTAGTGCATCACTTTTTGGTTCTGCAATATAATGAACATCATGACCTTCCATCATTTGTTCTTGTAAGTATTCTGTTAATTTTACTGGAAACATTTTATTTACCAGTTATTAATCCATTATTTAAATCAGTGAATTTTTTTATATTTTCGTTGCTAGGATCAGTCATTGCTTTTGTCAGCAATGATAACACGTCGATAAATGATATTGTACCATGGTTTTCTTATCTATTCAACATGGTACAATATCGGTTAAAGGATTTTGTTTTTACACCCGTCCTAAACTGGTGCATAACTCTAAAATAATAGTGATTTATTCGGTGGAATCTCTAATTCTATTCATCGCATTTTCCGCCTATGGGGGTTAGTTAATAATGGCAGTCGAATTTATAATAAACTTTAATAACTAGCGTTTACATGGCTGGGTCACCTCGAACCCTACAATATATTATCTAGGTTAACTTGCTATTGAGATTATATTATCCCATGTTTTTTAGAGTTTGTCAACTGGTATATTCATCAATTACTGTCCAGTTGATACCAATGTCAGCATCGTGTTTACGTTCAATTCTAACCAGTATATCACGAGCATCGGCATCAGTCAAATCTTGATAATCATCTGCTTCAGTATCATGATTATCCATGTATCGTGATTGTACATCACCTATTGACCATGATACCATAATTTCATTACCAGTCAATACTTCTTTGAACTCATCTTCAACTTCTTTTGCAATGTCGTTGATAATGGTTCCCATCATTGGATTCTTGGCAATGGCGATCAATTGTGCTACTTTTTCAAATCTTTTTCTGGTACTCATGATGTTCTCCTATTCAGAAAGTGAGTATAGTATAATCCAATTATCGGTTGATGTCAACTATTATTTTTCAATTTCTAATACATCAACCAATTGTAAACGATAGAACCTATAATCATTTACATCAATATCGTTCAGATCGATGAAGTATTGTTCACCTGATTCTTCTCCAGTACAATACACTGCGTTTTCATCATCTGCCACAAAATCAATTCTCATTGACTCTTCATCTGCATGTGGCACCATTACATTGCATGAATTTAATAATGCTTTCAATTGTTCTGTGTTCATGATGTTTTCCTAATTGATTTGATGATGGTAGTATACACCATTTTTAAATTCTGTCAACTACTTTACCATGATGAATGATAAAAATAATTCCATTTATTTTTTCTGCATTTTGCAACCATTCTTTTAAATTGTTGTCGTGTTTCGCGCAAATTGTGGTAATAGTATTCATCATAATCAGTACCACCAAAGAAAAACCCTGACTGTGTTGGTATGGTGTCCTGAGCTGTTTTAACACCATTCAAAACATCATTAGCTTGCGCTATAAAGTCATCCAATACATGATCGATAGGATATGTACCACAATCATCAACACCGTTCTGTGCATGAACTATAAACCATTGATGGATAGCATTAGCTTTGCGTAGATACCATGACTCAGTTATAATAGTCCAATGTTGTTTTCCACTTTTATTAATTTTTCGTTTTATTCCTTTTATTTCGCCAATTTGACCAGTATATTTCCTAGCATTAACCAACGTATTCAATACAGCATTATGCCAATCAGACACATATAGGTAATCATTCTCATCATCCAATTCTTTGATTTCATTATCAGTGAATGGATAATTATTTAATTCATTGATTAATTTCCGTTCAACCTTCGATTTTGGTGATAGTATTTTCTCACCATGAAAAAACATATCTAATCCCATGTTATTCCCCTATTTCAAAACTGAAACAATGTACACAATATCCATATTCATCTGATAATATATCAGCTCCATTCTGTTCAACATCAATTGCATCATCAACATTCACTGTAACCAATAAAGGTAATGAATTGTCATCAGAATCCCATTCAATATCACTGAATATTACTTTCATGTTATTCTCCTATGCACTCATCAGGTATGCCCATTATATTGGCAAGATCAGCAAATTCTGATGGTATTTCAATTTTATCACCAGCTTCATAATTATCGAAATCAAACAATCCCACTTCGATACCATCATCGGCAACCCAATCTGCTACACCACCGTTAACAACAATCAAGATTCTTTTTGACATTTTAATATCCTCCTAACACTGTGATGGTTAGTGTATCAGCATCCGCTTCAAATGTCAACCCTTTTACTGTTAACTGATAGATACCTTCATAAAATTGTTCAGTGGTTTTGTAGTAGATTTTCATAATGTTCTCCTTAAAATGTTGAAATATTATATCGCCATCCTTGGCGATTTGTCAAGTATTATTTTAAGATGCTACAAAGAAACCATCTACCAGAGTGATGTTGTGAACTGATCCGGTAATGTCAATTTCAACTGTTGTGTTACCGTAGTGCATGGTATAAGAACCATCTTCATTATCGAACAGTGTTGCACCATCACCAGCTTGAATTGAATCACCAACATCGAAATCATAGATTTCATCATGTCCATCATTTTTATCGAAGATGAATAAATCATTTCCGGTGCCACCACTCAATTCATCGTTGCCGTTACCACCGATCAAAATGTCATTACCGGCATCACCATCCAGCAAATCATCACCACGACCACCATATAGGGTATCATTACCGGCATCACCGTAGATGCAATCATCCCCATTGTCACCGAATACTAGGTCATCACCGCTACCTGTTTCGAGTTGATCATCACCACGACCACCATAAACCGTATCGTTGTAATCCCCCGTAAACACATAATCTGCGCCATTCCCGGCATCAACTGATGCTTGACCAGATACAATAATCCAATCTTCACCATTACCACCTGAAACAACTGCATTACCATCTGCAAAGATACTGTCATCACCATTACCACCAATGATAAGATCATTGCCGAATGATGATTTGATATAATCATCACCATTCCCACCATGGATATAATCATCCCCAATGCCAGTGACAATATAATCTCCACCACCCCCAGATAACACCACGTTATGATGATTTCCGTCAATTAGGATAACATCATCACCCGCTCCAGTTACAACAGTATTGTTAAGATCGTTATTTAAATTGACTTCAGCACCAACACCCTCTTCACCAACATCATAGACAAAATGGAATGTATCATCCGTGAATACCGTGTATCCATCTTTGTCAAGGGTAACGTTCAATGTATCCAGTAATGAACGAAGATAATTTGATTTAAACTCTAGTACATTGTTTAATGTACCAATGACCACGTTTGTATTTGTATTCATGATATTCACCTTTGTAAATTGTTAAAACGACCATCGAGATAATGGTTAAATCATACCACAATTTCTAAATTATGTCAACTGTTTTTGTGCCAATTCACCTTCAATACTACCGAATTGTTTGATTGCTGCCAGAACATTGCAAACGGCATTGATGTTAAAACCACCTATGTTCCATTCTGGCACCATGGTATAATGGGTTCCTTGACCATCACCGTTATATTCTTCGCTCCATTTCCAATCGTAAATGGTTGCAACTGTACCATCTTCGAATTGTAGTATCCATTCTTTTTGAACCTTATATTCATCACCATCCGTAGGTTCACCGAAAATTTCTACCAGTTCATGATATTTGATATTGACATGACCTTGAAGGCATGATCCATTAACTTCATTGGCGTATGTTTCGCTTATGTTTTGAAAGTTCATGATAATTGTCCTGTTTGTTTGATTATTTCATACATTTAACAAGTGGCATCAACGTTGTTAAAATATCAACTTGTTGTAATGGTTTGATATTATATGTATTTTTTATCATTGTCCATCATGAAGATGATTTTATTGTCATTCATGTTGACAAAAATGTCATCTTCATGAAAACTAATTAGTTGACCACCGTCGTTGGTGATTTCAAACAATGCATCTGTATCATCATCACCAATCGTTACACATGGATATACCAATTGATTATCGAACTCAATTTCATAACATGCTTCGACTATGCTAATCAATTCTGCGAATGTTAATAGGTTAACTGTTTTCATGATAATTGTCCTGTTTGTTTGAAAGTGGGTATATTATTTCACATACCCACTTATTTGTCAAGGATTATTTATTCACTTAATCCCCATTTTGCATCTTCATATTCTTTTGCATATGGTTGATGGGTGTAAAAAATTTGTGATAGTATTGCCGTTTGCAATTGTTGCATCATCACCCATGCTTTTGATTTTTCATGTCCATCATGTTCGCATGTTTGATATTCCCAACAATGGATCGCTTTTACCAATCCAGCAATAGATAATGTTTTATCTGGTGCTACTTGTTTTTTTGAGAATCTTGATCTGTTTTTGTCACCATACCGAAAGTTTACACTTTTAACATTTTCCTTTAGTAATACCTTAGCAACCTCCATGATTTCGGCATCAGTTGGTTCATCCCTCTCCTTGACAAATACCAGATAGTTATATGCCAATGTCATGATATGTTTTTCTGATACAATCCAAGCGCTCATTTCAGTCTCCAAGTGATTTAGTATGGATAATATTATACACGATTCTTTTATGTTGTCAACCTATTTCTTTTCTCACAAAATGATTTATATAACATTATTTCATCTTGATTGATGGTATATGGCATAATACCAGTTAAATGATTTTTTAACATTCCTTCACTTAACCATTGCAATCGTTGGTTAAATTCCAGCACATTGCCGCATTTCATGTATTCATACTGATTCATCAATTCTTTTCTTAATGATCGTATGGACATGATAATCTCCTAAAACTGGGTGGATATTATACTACACAATATCCACAATAACAATATCTTTTACATCAGATCTCAATGATAATTGATTAAAATGAAACCATATGGTATCATTTGTTGTTCTCAATTCTTGATCGACCCAAATACCATGAACCAGTTTTTTGAAAGTGATTTTTTTAGTGTACATAATGTTCTCCTGAAAGTATGGATAAATTATAAGCCATCCTTGGCTATTTGTCAAGTATTAAAGTATTGCCCAACCGAATGATTCACAAAGATAATTCACACCATTAACTTCGACAACATCACCAACTGATAATGATTTACCATTACCATATTTTTCTTCACGTTCATCTTGACGTGAAGGATTGTTGGTTAGATCAAATGCTTCTTCAGCTGCTGCTTCGGCATATTGCGGAACAATGATATGTTTAGATACTTTATAACGTGGTAGATGCTTTCTAACCAATTCATGCGATGGTCTAAAGGTAAGATCACGATATTCTTCATGAGTGAAGTTATCATATGAAACTGATTTGATGATGATGGTTGACATTTTATTTTCCTGGTTGGTTACTTGATGAAACATAATATACAGGAAAAATTTAAGATGTCAACAAAAATATATTTAAAAAATAACTTGACAATAAAAAATTTTAGTGTATACTATAACCATAGTAAAGAGGTGGTTCGGGTGATGCCGACCATGGTCCAGGAAGTCCCGGAAGGCTGCTTCGCATATATTTTTTATAAACGCACCTATCCCCTCTTGGATGCCACGATAGGATTGATTACCTATCCGATTACTATGACTATATTATTTCATATTTTAAATAATTTGTCAAGTTTTTAATTGTGATGTACTGCAACTAAATGACAATGATTAAATGTTTGTCCTGATATATAACTTGTTCCACGTGGAACAGCAATATATGAAATGATCGTCACATAATCACCTTCATTCATTGCGGCTATTGCTTGAACACGCAATTGGTGTCTGATTGGTTCTAGTTTCATCAATTCAGTAGTAGTCATGGCACTATCCCAAAAATCCAAACGATTTAATGACATTGTACCAAACATCTTTGTGAATTTCAATAAATGATTTCAACAATTCTGCATCACCAGTTGACCAGATTGTAACCAAGGTATCGATAAATTCTTGTTCAGTCATGACACATCCCCTAAAGTATGGACATATGATAAGCCATCCTTGGCTATTTGTCAAGTATTATTTTAATCTAATCTTGATTCTGAATAAGCAACATATCCATTTTGTTGCATTACCGTAGCATAGGCATTAGCACCAGCTTCTTTAGCGTCAATATTTTGACAATGTAAACCGGATGGATTCCATAATTCCACACCTTTATTGTATGATTTTGAAAATCCACAAGCAGCAATCTGTTTACCAAGTTTGGTATTAAGTTTCACTTCAGGCAATCTTACCCATGCAAAACCGCAAGCATATTGATCAACACCATTCAATACAGTGTTAAAGTACTCTAATCCTGCCTTACGTGCGGCAACCAATGCTTCAGCATGAACTTCATTGAATGATTTTGTGATGGTAGTCATGATCGTTGTCCTAGTTGTTTGAAAGTGGGTATATTATTTCATATACCCAGCTAATTGTCAATCACAATATTGATGCTATTCGAATATATTTTTGTGATACCGTGATACGATTGTCAAATCCAGCATTGATAAATCGTTGTTTAATTTCTCGACTCAGAACATCTAAATTGTTTGACATTATTTCAAATACAACAATTCGCTTGCCATCATCAATCGTTCGATGATCCCGATCTGTCCAAGTCTTATTGCAATAATTATACAATACACTGTTTAATGTATCATTGACAATCTTTCTTGTTTGTTTTGTGTTGGCTAACATATTACACCTATATGGTTGAAATTGCAATTACTTTATTTTTTCTAAAACCGTGCGGGTCAAATCCAATTACCATTTTACGATTAGGATCGGCACACAATTTACATCTTGAACAAGACATTTCGTCCTTAATTTGAGCTGGACATTTCATAACAGTGACGCCATCATGCTCAAATTTATTAGGTGAATCTTTAGGCAAAATGACCACTTTAGGCAATGGTAAATGTTTAGCTTGTGATAACTCATTCAAGTTATTCAATGACATGTTAATAGTAAAACCGCTATCATTTGCTAATTTTACTGCTTTAATGTTATGTTGCACCATAGGGTAATGAGTATAAGTAAATCCTTTTTTGCCCTTGTTAGCATCAACTAGCTTGGTCAATTGTGCTATATCAATCATATCATTAAACCCTGGCAAATCACCAGCTTCATTGTGACGCCATAATTGACCTTTAGGTAATTTTTTAATTTTCCGTGCCAATTCATCCAATGATAAACCAGCATCATCAAGTTTTTTCCAGTGTATTAAAACCGGGCCACCCTCAGCATAGCAACCTTTACCTTTAAGGATACATGAGTCTGGACATGATTTTTTATCTGTTCTGGTAACAGGAATAGGGCCAGTTTTTACGTTACTTGAAACTGCGGTGAATGAAAAGTTAAACATGATATGCTCCCGTTTGAATCTGGTATTAGTATACAGGATTTTTTAAACTTGTCAAGGATTATTTTGTGATAATCGTTGGTTGTTTTATTGCGCCAACCCAGGTAACAAAATTTCCCCATAGTGGTGCATAATCTAAATCATTGCCTGATATTACAATCATATAATTACGGCATCTAATACTGTCCCAAAACATAGCATATCGACGTAACGGTAAACTAATTGTAATTTTGGCCATGACCATAATCCCGTTATTTAAAAGATAGGTATATAATACAGGAAAAATTTCAATTGTCAACTAAAAAATAATAAAAATAATTGTTGACATATAGATGATAATATGAAATAATATGTCCAACAAAAAGGGAAAGATAAAAAGGATTTTAAATGATGATGCTCACGTGATGGTGGCTAAGAGTCCAGGGAGTCCCGGAACGTTGTCTCGAATATAGGTAAACTAATATTCGCTACTATTATTATAGCATAGTTCGACGTTGTTGTCAAGACTTGACAAAATTATTTTTTCATGGTATACTGGAAGTGACAATCACAAAAATCAGGATCTTGAAAATAATCCTTGACAGCTCTTTAAAATTATGATATGATTGTATTATGCAAATTATATTCTTAACTCACATTTAAAATGAGAATGATTATGATTTAAAATACAAAATGAGAATGATTATCTATTGAGAAATTCTTTGAATGTGTTGTACCATTCAATGTCAGTATAATCATGGAAAAATAATTCAATGGTAACATCTTCAAGATGATAGTTATCTTGTCCCAACATTTGCTGACGAAAATACAGATAATGTATTAATCCCCTGATATTATTTTCATATTGGGTAAAGATGGCAAAATCGATATTAGCATTTTCCTGTTCTGCAGCATATATGATAGTCATCAAATCAATATATGGCATGGTCTCTTCAAGTGCCATCATTTATCATTCAACCTTGCCAATACCTTAGCTGCTATCATATCTGATAATATCTCATATTCGTTCATCTTCCGTTCATTCTCCCGTTCAGTATCCAATCTCAATTGAATTTGAGCTTTTTCTTTCAATTTAATTGACAAACAATTGGGACACATTAACCGATCATCTGTCCAATAGTAATGTTCTGCTTTATCACCACATGGAACATCAGGACGTTCTGATAATGGTAATCCAACGAAAAATGTTTTAATCTTTTTGAACATTAACTTATCCTCATATGTAGCAGCGGGAACTCTATTATATTATATCATATATGACATGGTTATGTCAATAGTGCAGCGGGAACCTACCACAATTGAGCATCGCTAGATAGCGCAGCGGGAACTCTTGGTATATAATACCCAGTATAGAGATAGCGCAGCGGGAACTCTCGTCTATGGGTTTAGTAGAGTAGTCTTATATATTAATACTTCATTGATATTAATATCTTCATACCAAAAGATATCAGGGATTCCATTTTCATCTGTAGCCTGGAATTGATCATCATCACACCAATTGATTTCATAGAGTTTATCATCCATGAATATGGTGGTAGCTTGTTTAATTAGAATCTTTACTGAATCTTTATCATATCGCATATTGTTATTTTAATTATAAATGTTTTTCAAGATATTGATCGATAACTTGAAGATGTTCTTGATCATGAAATTCTGATACCATTTGTTTCATGTATCGAACACAACCAACCTTAGTCAATGGTTGAGATAATTCAATCATGATGACATCTTTCTCACCACGTGATTTATACTGTGTTAAACAGAATCCTGGATCATTAGACCAACGTAGTTTTAATTTACCATTAACCCTACCCATACCAGTTGCAATAAATGTATCTGTCATAAATCACCTGTATTGTTTATTAGTCTTAATGATACATGAATTATTTAGAATTGTCAACCATTGTTTCAGATATTTTTGTTATATCATAATTACCTTTACCAAACATTTTATCTAATGTAGAATAAACATAATTCATATTGGTTGATAGGATTTCCACGACCTTCTCTCCGAAGCGTGGAAACCCATAGTCATCCCGTAAGGGTTCTTGATAGTGAAGGGTAATATTATACTGTTTCATGACAGTATTTATTAATCTTCATAGTAGATAGTTGTATCATATTAATTTTTTGTCTATAATAGTATATTATAACATAGGTTAACAATTATGGCAAGCAAAGTAGAACAATTTTTAATATCTCATGGATTAGATACCATATATCACACCGTGCGAGAGTATCATTTTAAACTTAAATATCCATCATTGTATAATACTATTGTATCACAAACTTCATTTCTTGGCAAGTGTTCTTTATATGAACGTTTATATTGTTACACCTATAATATCAAACAACGACCAGGATGTTTATCATGTGGTAAAGAAATATCATTTAGAAAACACACACCTAGAGAATATCATAGGTATTGTAATAGTACCTGTGCAATGAATGATATGAAAACATTATTAGGCGTTGGCAACGCATCTCAATTAGAAAGTGTCAAATTGAAGAAAATTGAAACAACTATGAAAAATTATGGCGTTTCAAATCCAGCCTATATACCAAAAGTCAGACAACAAATTTCTAATTCAAAAAAACAATATTGGAAAGAAGTATATAAAAATAAAACGTATACTATAGATGGATTGACTCGTCTACAATATAGACATCGTGCTCAACAATATGCTAATACTCAATATGAAAGAAACAAACATATTATTGACCCTGATGGATTACGTGGTAAATATTATCATCTTGACCATATTTACAGTGTCACCGATGGTTTCCTAAATGATGTTCCTATTAATATTTTATCCGATATTTCTAATCTCAGAATGATTTCTGATAAAGATAATTATAAGAAACATAAATCCTCACATAAAACTATAGAAGAATTATATGAGGATTATAATAAAAATCAATCTTCGTAATAAATAGTGGTCCCAAATGGAGCAACAATTGAAGTTGTTCCATGACCCAAAAATATAGTGTCACAGTAATCTTCATCGCCCCAACTGGAATTTGGATACATATCCGTGAACATAATGAACTTTTTAGGTTCAATATTATTTTCTTTCATATATTCCCAGTTACATTCGAATGATGTTCCACCACCTCCAATGACTTCATAGTCAGATAAATCATCACCTTGATCAGATGAAAAGTCTTGTTCATTATAAACTTTGGTATCAAATGTCCAAAGTTTAATCTTGTACTCTTTATATTCATCCATAATGCCTTGAATTTCACTCAAGAAGATACCAGCTTGTTGATCTGTAATACTTCCTGACATATCAATTGCAATACAAATGTCAATGGTTTCATCATGATTTGATGATGGTAGGTAAATACCATATGCCATCGTTTTTCGTGATGGTCTTTGCCATGTGAAATCATTTTTCAAAATAGATTGAATTTGATTCCTTAGAACCTCTCTCCAATTCATTTTTGGTTCTGTCATCGTTTTAATCAATCGGGCAATCTCGGCTGGAACATTACCAGCTGTTTGTGATGCCTGAATCACAGATTCAACCACTTCATCCCGAATGGCTTGCAATTCTTCTTTGGTATAAGTCGGTTGATTAGGATCAGCATTACCATCTTCATTAGACCAATCAATATGATCATCTAACAATTGTCCCAACTTATCCAACATGTCTTTATGTTTTTCAATGAGTTCATCATATATTTCTTCTGAACCCATTCCATAATATTTTGCATCATGTAAGATATTGATGGTATGTGGTACCGTTCCAATCTTATCTCGAACCAATTGACCATTTACTGCAAAGTCGGTTGCAAAGTTCCAAATCTTCCGATCACGATTATCAACTCTTCGCATATGGTCAAACACATTATGCAATAGCTCATGAGCAACCCCGAATTCGATTTCATTAATTGACAATTTGTCAAGAAATTCATGATTGTAATATAAATTACGACCATCAGTTGCTAATGTATTGCACCATTCTGATGCATCTTTTACTTTTAGTCTGGTAGCAAGATTTCCAAAAAATGGATGACTAAACAGCAATTTTACTTTTGCTGTCGTTAATTTATCTGCTACTGATTCAATTGCTCTTGACATGTTGTTGTCTCCGTTTACTATTATTTAATTATAGCAACATTCTGTTATTTTGTCAATAAAAGAATGGGGCATTATCTGCCCCATTCTGCTATAATGTAATCCAATTATCTACTTTGTGAAGCTGCGATAAACTTGCTGTAGCGATCATTGAAATCATCGAAGCAATCAATGTCATCTGGATCGAATGGCAATTGATATTGTGTCAGTGCCAATCTGGTACCCATGATTACCAACTCTGTTTCAAAATTGCCCATGACAAATTTGAAGAAGTTGTTGACATATTTGTTCCAGTCTTTATCTTTTTTGTCACTGGCTTCTTTCAGTTCATAACACAAACTGATAGTCAATGAATACATCGCTGAAATTTCAGTGGTTTGCAACTTGGTTACTTTACCAGTCAAAATGTCACGTGGATCAGGCAACTTACCTGCAATCTTACGATGTGCCATAAACTTGACTGCAAGACCTTCACCAATTGAACCAGCAATCAGGTCAGTCAATACGTTGACATCTTCATCATCATCGAACAACAGTTCTGATACAAATGACCATGAACGTGGTGTTGCAAATGCTTTACTTGAACTTTTAGGATCAAAATCATACAGATCCTTTTTAGAGAAGGTCAAGAAACCCACAACATCTTTATGAATTTTATTCAATGTTGACCATTGGAACCAATCGTCGAAATCAACTTTCATTTCCAAGTGAACGAAACGATTTGCCAATGGTGCTGGCATACGGTAAGTAACACCTTTATCAGCATCACGATTACCAGCAGCAACCAACAATACATTGTCTGGCAAGGTATAGGTACCGACTTTACGGTTCAATACCAACTGATATGCAGCTGCTTGAACTGATGGTGCTGCAGAGTTCATTTCATCCAGAAACAAGATAACTTTATCATGTTTCGATGCAAACTCTTCATTGGGCAATTCCATTGGTGGTGCCCATTCCATCGTATGTGACTCAGGATTGAAGTATGGAATACCCTTGATATCGGTGGGTTCCCACAGTGACAATCGAATGTCAATAACCGGAGCTTCCAGTTCATAACCCAATTGTTTAATAATATCTGATTTACCCAGTCCAGGAGCACCCCATAGGAAAATTGGACGTTGGGCTTTGAATGCTCTGCGCAATGCGCGTTTCGCACCATTTGGTCCAACTGCTCTTGTTACGATTTCTACTTCTTTACTCATTTGGAATGCTCCGTTGTTGTTAAGGTATATTTAAATGATACTACGTATTCAGATTATTGTCAAGATAAATTTATTAAATTGTTGTTCAGTTAACTCAGTACCGTGGATATACCATTTTTTTACATGAGGATGATCCAGTGCCGTTCCATCCATTCTATGAAGTTTTCCATTATAATACCATTCATTATATCCTTGTGGATGAATAATAGCTGGGCCATCTAAACGATGTAACTGATCATAGAGATACCATTCTTGATATCCATTTTCACATATAATGGCAGGTCCATCTTCTTTATGAATCACACCATTTATTTTCCACGTCATTATTTCATTATCAGCAATATCTTTACTAAATTCTACAGTAATACTCATTTGGAATGCTCCGTTGTTGTTAAGGTATATTTAAATGATACTACGTTTTTAATCTGTTGTCAACTATTTGTTTCATAGTTTATTACACTTTAATCCAACTATGATTGGACCTTGCTACCAATATACCATCATAGTGATATATTCGAAAGTGCGTTGATGTATTCTTATATTAACATGATTCATATATCATGTCAACTCCAAAAAAGGTTCTAGATAATTCCATAAGGAGACAATTAATTATCTAGAACCAGGGAGCAACTTGTTGTCGTGCATGATCACGTAATTGTAATCTTTTATTAGTTGGTAAACATATAATATATACTAAATCTACCGGTACCGTTTCAATCATGTTAAATACCTGATGATATTCTGATTCTATCATATCATCAGGTATCTTGTCAAAATATTCTTTCGATATAGTAAGCTCATGCCGCAAAAGTACTTCCATAAACTTGTCACATGATTCCTGGATATCAAAATATAATGATAACCCATTATCCCTATGATGAACCTTTACTATATTAAATTGTTTGAACCAATTCCAATAAACATCAGCTGATACCGTAATTTCATGTTCAGTAATGAATTTATGATTGATTACATCAGTTTCATGTTCTGATAATTGTTTCAGTATAGCTAATGGTTTCATACTATTGTACCTATCGGCTCTTTTTAATCATTGTCATTTCCGCTACAGATTGCCATCTATCAGGAAATGATGCTACTAATCCAGCAGTCTTTAATACCGTTCTTAATGATAAATCTCTCAATCTCGTTTTGTTATCAGTTATATAAGTTATGATATCATCCTTTTGGTTGTCTGTCAAGCTTAAATCATCTAACATTCCATCCATGATTATCTGCTTTATTCTTAACATCTTCTCACGTTCTGTCTTAATTGTCAAGTCTAAATAATGACTTCGTGATTCCAATGCCTCTACATGTGGTTTCATTTTTGGACTGGCTTTTTCAAAATCCATATTAGTAATAAATATAATTCCACCATGAAAATCAAATGAATGTGGGATATCTTCTTTCCGCAACATGTTACTATCAGCTAACCAATTTATCCTTCTGGTTCTAGAACTGTCTAATGCTGCCTTTAATAAATTCATGCATACCACATCCCAGAATATTTCATCACAATCATCAAACACTAATACATTACGATCATGTCTATATTGATACAATTTAGCATACAATCCTAATGCTGTCATTGATCCTTTTACAATATCATATTTTTTCAATGATTCATTACTGGCCAATTCAGCTATCAGTTTATTCTTACTTAATTCTTGTTCAACTCCAAATGATTTGCCTACTCCTGGAGGTCCCGATACAATCATCGATCTAACATGACCCTTCTTTACCGCTTTGGTCATGTCAACCAATACATTAAACCGTACACGCATCCTCTCTATTATCTCTTCATCTGTTTCTACATTGGTGATAACATTATCCATCACCTTTATAGCATTCTCTCTTCCAGTACTCACAAGCTGCTTACCGTCAGATGGTCCAATAATACGATACGTAATATGCTCAAACATATTTGCTCCAATTCATCTTGATGTTTTAATATAGTATACATGATCAACCCATTTTGTCAATCATTCATTTTAGCAATATTTTTTTCAAAATACCACTTGACATCTAGAGCATTATATGAAATAATATACCCAGATTAAAAGGAAAGGGTAAAAGGAAATTAAATGAGGATGTACGGGTGATGCCGACTACGAGTCCAGGAGGTCCCGGAAGGCTGCTTCGCGTTTATATATAACAACCATTCTCCCACAACGTTATTATACACATTTTTATTTTTTTGTCAAGTATTGACTTTTTTCCCAAAGTATGTGTATCATAAAAGAGAACATCACACAATGAATTCTTCAAATATAATACTTGACAATATCATCAATATGTGCTTACCATTTAGTATCGCTCTTTAATAATTAATATATAACAAGAATCATTATCATTCAATAATCAGTCAATAATCATTATCATTCACAATAGTTATTGAATATCATTATCAATAATATCGAATCAATACTATTTAAAAATATGATACATCATGTTCTCTGCAGTAGTGATCCATACATCATGGGAACTATCATACCAATATATACTAGTAACCGGATTAATTACATAACCTTCGCCACTATCTTCAACTGTTCCCTTAATACTCATCCACCATGGCAACTCAACATTATTGATGAATTGATCAAATGAAAATCGATCACAGGTTGTTCCTAATGATGCATAAAAATCACCCTTGTCAATATATGGATTACTATCACATGAAAATAATTCTTTCATCCCATTACTATCCACCATAAGAATGGCTCCAGCTTCTGTGCCAATATATTCATATCTATTCGTCATCACTCTTTCCTCTATGTTTCTTTTCTCGTTTATATACCAACTTCGATTCTACTATCTTCTGCTTATATAATCCAGATAAAAATAATACTCGATGTTCTCTTGTTTTGAACCTTTTCATTATTATCACCTCCAATGTTTTATCTTATCTCAATATTTAATATTTGTCAACTACTTTCGGTTTCATATCATCATTTCATAGATACCGCAGCGGGAACTCTACATTAAGAAACCATTAAATACAGGATAAATACATAATGTAGATACCGCAGCGGGAACTCTCCATACTATGACACTAACAGAACAAAAACAATTCTTAGAAACTTTATTACATGCTTTCTCTTTAAAAGATTATTATTCTTTTACTCATTCTGAAAATGTGGCAACTATCTCTACTCATATTTGTAATGAATTAAACTTATCAGATACTTTAAAAGATATTATCTATTGGGGAAGCATGGTTCATGATATCGGTAAAATCGCTCTACCTATCGAAATATTAATTAAACCTGGAAAATTATCAAATGAAGAATTAGCATTATTAAAACGTCATGTAATTCTAGGTTATGATATCTTATCAAAAATAAAGTGGATATACCCATTAGCTGATATCGTTCTACAACATCATGAACGTCTTGATGGCTCAGGGTATCCTTATGGTATATCCAATATCATGCTAGAAGCTCAAATCATCGCTGTCGCTGATATAGTCGATGCAATGTCTACTGATCGTCCTTATCGTTCCGCATTATCTAATCATGTTACTATTGAATATCTATATCAAAATGCTGGCATCACTCTTCATCAGGATGCTTGTCATATTGCTATCGAATATCTAAAAAATAAATAATCATTCTACCTTGATTACATATGGTCCATATATCTTATTACCACTAGTATCTTTATATAACTCTCGTTCTATATTTTGATACCAACTCCTTGCTATTAATTTCCTATTAGGTGTATCATTTAATGTATGCATAATCTCTAATGCTTCTTCATAGGTTAATCGTTCTTCTACTATCCTATCTACCATAGTGTTAATAACTCGATACATTATTCCTCCTTATCTAATACCAATGTATACCTAATATTCGGAAATGGTTCTAACGTCCATTCTATCATTGTATCAAAATCATCAAATATCTTCATCTCACAATTAGTATCATTGTGCTTGAAACAATATATCCTATCTTCCAGTAATTCTACCGTGACACTATGACTCTGAAATGTTATTTCACCTTTGAATGGTTTACTCATATTTCTATTTATTCATTATAGCAACTGTTTTTACTATATACAAACATTCTTTTAACGATTCTTATGCAGTCTAGTGTCAGGGATGGGTTAGTTTCGACTCGACACTATAGGCCCTCAATGACCACCATTTTCCCTTTAAAATCAACACCTTATATAACCTATTGATTTTAAAGGTTTTTTAAGGTTAAAATTTTAAAAATAATGATAAAGATAAAAAAATTATCATAAAGATGTCAAAAAGGGAAATAAAAATAAGAAAAAGTGCTATAATAGTATACTAAGAAAAATAATAAAGGATATGAGATGATATTAGAGAGTATATGGTATGTAGAGAGGTTAAGTTATCGTTATAGATATTTACCTAGTACGATAGAGAGGATGGATTTAGTACATGAGGGGATATTATCGTTATATAGAGCGAGGAGTAATTATGATGAATCATATGGACTAAGTTTTATAAGTTACGCGCATATGTATATATTAGATAGTATGAACAGATATTTAAAGAGGAACCTTGTATTGGATTATGAAGATATTGATGATATAGTGGAAGAGTTAGAGGATGATGATTATGATGCTGGATTATTAATAGATATAGTTGGGATGATGGATAGTGAAGATAATCGAGAGATATTGATAGGGAAGTTACTTGGAAAGAGTAATAAAGAGATAGGTAATGGTATAGGGTATAGTGGGGAATGGGTGAGGAAGAGGCTATTAGGAATTTATGGTAGGTTATGTTTATGAATCCAGAATTGTAGTTTTTCGAGTTGAATGTCATTGATCCAATATGATTCAGATATTATATTACCATTATCGGAATAATAGATTGATGCAGGACCATTATCGTTATGTAATTGGTCATTGATGATATATGCTTCATATTGTATATTACCATTCTCGCAATAGCTGGTATAAGCAGGACCATTATCGTTATGTCTTAATCCATTGATTAAATATGATTTAGATTTTATATTACCATTGTCGTAATAGGTTATGATTGGTTTATTCATAATGTCATCTTCAAATGATTGGTATGTTTTTATTATACCATAATATTATGAAGTAGCCAAGTTCTTTTTATGAATCCAGAATTGTAGTTTTTCTAATTCTGTGCCATTAATCCAGAATTCTTCTACATTGATGGTGCCGTTTTCGAAATAGCTGATTACTGCAGGACCATTGTTGTTATGTCTTGATCCATTGATGATATATGCTTCATATTGTATATTACCATTTTCGTTATAATAGATTATAGCAGGACCATT